>Ga0208523_1000169_pt1 | contig 14937 bp, 11 predicted proteins | sample ETNtaG_17_FD_185770 | JGI IMG/M metagenome (GOLD analysis project Ga0208523, IMG submission 185770) | Marine microbial and viral communities from oxygen minimum zone, Eastern Pacific Ocean - ETNP201302PF82A (SPAdes) (version 2) | ecosystem: Environmental > Aquatic > Marine > Oceanic ...
CTCCTAGCTAGAAAGAAAGCAGAAAAAGAAGCAAAGAAAAAAGCAGCAGCAGCAGTAGTAGCAGCAGAAAAAGCAGCAGCAGAACAAAGAAAAAGAGCAGAGGAAGCAAGAAAAGCAGCGGAAGCAGCTAAAAGAGCAAAAGATGTAGCTGAAAAGAAAAGACTTCTAGAAGTAGCAAGAAAAGCAGCAGAAGTAGCTAAAAAAGCAGAAGAAGAAAGGAAAAGAAAAGCAGCAGAAGAAGATAAAAGAAGACGAGAAGCACAAGAGGCAGAAAGAAAGAAAAGAGAAGCAGAAGAGGCAAGAAAAAGAGCACTTGAAGAAGCAAAAAAAAGACAAGAAGCAGCAGTAGCAGCAAAAAAGAAAGAAGACGCAGCAAAAAAAAGAGCAGAAGAAGCAGAAAGAAAAAGAAAAGTAGCAGCAGCCGCAGCAGAAGAAAAAGCAAAATTACTTAGAGCAAAAGTTAAAAGTTATTTCACTACTGGTTCCATTATTTCTTTACAATCTGGTGGTGTATATGGATATCTTCGTCCATACAGCAGTAGTAGAAATACTATTGATAAAATTTCTGAAGCATCACGTTGGCGTGTAATTACTTTAGGTGGAAATTCTATAGCACTTTGGAATGTATTGTATGAAAGATATTTAAGAGTTCATCCAAATGGTACAACTGATTTGGCTTATCATCATGGACCATGGTTCCACATTCCAGGTGGATGGCAATGGGAAAGATTTACTTATATTATCCAAAAAGATGGTAGAATTGAACTTAAATCTAAACATGGTCATACTTTATATGTTAATGTTAGAGCAAAGAGAGAAGAAAGAGTTAAATCCAGTAAGGTAAAAGTTGGTGGATATTCTACATTATTCAGAGTTACTCAATTAGATACAATTGGAGCAACTACCAAAACTCCTTCTAGGCATGGTTCTTCTAGAACTACTCCAAGTGTTAGAAGTGGTTTAATCGGTCGTTATATTGCCGAAGACTTTTATCATGGGGGTGCTAAATGGGATGGAGAATATCTTGGTGGAAAAATAGGAAATAACTTTTCAGTAAAAGGTAATCCAAATGTAAGATGGCGTAATAATAATGGTAAATGGTTTAAAGTAGTTGATTTCCAAAAAAATGACGGTGTTAGATTTGATTCAAGAATTGTTTCTGCAAATTATACTATTATTGTAGTTGGTAGAAATCTTAGAAATAATGGTCGTGTTATTGATGGTTTAGGAAAGAATACTCTTATTGGATGGTGGAATAATAGAACTGGTGTATTTTTCCAAGATGGTTGGCTTACTCATAAAGATAGAGGTGGTCATACAGCATTCCACGTTATGGCAGCAACAAATAACGGAAAAGCATATATGGATAGTTCTAATGTTACAAAACACAACAATAATGTTAAAACTAATGGATCAACACCAAACCAATGGACTATTAATAATGGACAATACGTAAGTGGAGAATGGACTATCTCTGATATTGCTGAAATTTTATTCTATAACAGACAATTAACTGATAAAGAAATAGTCCAAGCTTCTGATAATATTCGTAAAAAATATAATATTCCACAATATTTTGATTGTTATGCTACAAGTACTCCATTCAATGATGAAGGACAGGGTAATGTTGTTTATTTAGATCGTCATCATCTTAATTGTAATAAACATGGAACTACAGGACTTTTAAATAAAATACATTTACAGAGAGATGGTAAAGGTAAATATAGATTTGTAGGTAACTGTTGTGCTGATACAAATAATTCTGAACTTGTTAATAACATCACTCCATTACAAACTGATGGGGCAGGCAAAGCATTTTATTTAGATAAACACAAAATTGATTGTAAATCAGGATTACTTTCTTCTATGAAACTTATTAGAGGTGGAGCAGCTAAAAAAATGGCTTTTGAATATTCTTGTAAAGCATGTGGAGCATCTACATGTACTGAGCATCAAACTCCTTGGGGATATATGCCAGAAAGTGGTAATACTGTTTTTCTTGATAAACATAATATTCAATGTCCAGCAGGAAAAGGTATCCGTAATTTACAATTATTCAGAGATTCACAAAAAAAGAATATTCAATTCAAATTCCAATGTTGTCTCCCAGGAACTACTAATCTTGTTATAATGCCAACTAAAAAGATATTAATTGGTGGATTACATAATATGAAACATCAAAGAAAAATTCCAGGAAATCAAATTCCATGGTCTAATGCTAATCATTTTACTATCTCCTACTGGATTAAAACTAATCCAGCAACTGCACACTGGAGAAGTATTTTCCGATGGGGTAATAGTGGTTCTAAAAGAGCACCAGCTGCTTGGTTATATTGTTGTAGACATTCTTATAAATATCACTTTAGAGTTAGAACCCAAAGATGTTGTGGAACTAATGTTTGGGCTCATGGTGGTAATGATGGTGTTGATGCTCATAATTTACAGAGTAAAGGATTTAGATATCATAAATGGAGTCATATGCTTACTACTGTCAATGGTAGACATGTTAAACATTATATTAATGGTAAATATCTCACACAAGGATGGTTACCAGATTATCCACAAATGTTGAAAACTGAAACCATGTATATTCCAGATTGGACAGGTGATCATGATGCAACTTGGGTTAGAAATATGTGGTGGCATGATGGTTCAGTTAATGATCGTCAAATAAGAGAAATTTATACTAAGAGTAAATTTAATGGATGGGATGCTCCAAGAGAAATTTCACATAAAGTATTAATTGATGGACAACATCACTTATATAAGCGTAAAATTATTCCAGGAAATCAAATTCCATTAAGTAATCAAGAACAATATACTATTATGTATTGGGTCAAAACTAATCCAGCTGATGGACATTGGAGAAATATTTTCCGTTGGGGTAATAATGGTCACGAACGTGCTCCAGCAGCTTGGTTTTGGTGTTGTGGAGATATGTACAGATATCACTTCAGAATAAGAACCCAAAGATGTTGTGGAACTAATGTTTGGACTCATGGTGGTAATGATGGTGTTGATGCAAATAAAATAGACAGAAGTGGATTTAGATATGATAAATGGAATCATATGTGTACTATTGTTGATAGAAAACTTGTTTCTCATTATATTAACGGTAAATTTCATAGTAGTGGAAGTTTACCAGATTATCCACAAGCACATAAAACTCATAATATGTATATCCCAGAAGGAGATAAATCTGCAGGACATAAATACACTTGGATTAGAAAAATGATATGGTTTGATGGTTCATTAAATAATAGTGAAGTTTCTAAATGGTATAACAATACTAAATTTACAGGATGGAATACTATTCACTGGAGACAAAAATTACCTACTACTATAAATAACATATTTAGAGATGGTGCTTATATTGCTTTATGGAACTCATTTCACAAAGGATATCTTAAAAGTGGAAGTAATACAGTTAGACATGGAGATATAAAGGTCGTGAACCATAATGTTTACCAAGTTAAAAGATTACCAGGTAATATGGTTGCTTTATGGAATATTACGACCAAGAAATATATAAGAGCAAATACTAATATAATTGATGAATCTGGAAGTAGAGGGAAATATTCAGATTTACCAGCTGGATGGTCTTGGGAAAGATTTGAAATTGAATATATTGGTGGAGGTCTAATTGCATTCTACACATATCATAAACGTTATATTAAGGCAGAACTAAATAGTTCGTTATCTCTTAAAAGCATTACAGATAGAGAGAAAAGGAAGACCCTGAGTTGGAAATATTCTAATTTCCGCCCAATTGAAGTTAAAAAATCCGGAAGTAAATGGTTATATCATAATCCAGTTGAACCAGTTAGAATTGAAACTCTAGCAACTGGTCCAGCAGTTGGTCATTTTGAGGCTTCGACTTATAAAAATGACAAAAAATGGAAAAATAGTGCTGGCCTTTACCCAGATGCAAGTGAATTTTATGGAAATCCAGTTAGTGCCCAAGCAGTTTGTGATGATAAAAAATTCCCAGTTGTTAGATTTGGAAGATATGATGGTATTAGATTTCACACTAAACTTTGTGGTCATGGAAACGGAACAAGGGGTAAATTTACTGTCTGCGTTGTTGGTAGAAATCTTAGAAGTAATGGTCGTCTTATTGATGGTACTACAAATAATGTTCTTCATGGATGGTGGGGAGGTAGAGTTGGCGTTGTCCATCATGGACATTGGTGTACTTATGATAATATGGGATGGCAAAGAAACACAGAAAGTTATAACTTCCACTGCGTTATTGCTAACAGTGATGGTTTAGTTTATGTTGATGGTGAATTCAGAAGTAGATGGCAAAGAAAATCTTATGCTCCAAAACAATGGACTATTAATGCTGGTCAATATCATAGTGCTGAATGGACTACAGGTGATATTGCTGAAATGATTTTCTGGAATAAGGCATTAACTCATAGTGATTTACAAAAAGAATCTAGAAGATTAACAGAGAAATACAGTATTAGATATTGGGGAAGATATGTCTGGGTTCATGCACCAGGTGATTATCTTCATATGAGAAAGGTCAAAGTATTTGGTTCTGATTCAACCAACAAAACAAGATTAGTTTCTGAAAACAAGAAAACAACTGGTAGCAAACAAGGTTGGGGTGGTGATAATAACAGAGTTGTCCAAAGAGCTTGGCCTGGTGATTATGCTAACCATAGTCATATAAGCGGTTGGTGGCAAGTTGATTTAGGAAAAGAATACAGTATTAATAGAATTGAAATTTGGAACAGAGTTCATGATGGTGAACACGGTAGTTGGAGAACTGAAGGTTCGTGTTGTAGAGGGAGATTTGGTAATGCTATTATTAGACTTAAAAATGACAAAGGACAAATTCTTTGGGAAAGAAAAGCTGGTCCTGATTACTGGAATGTTTGGTGTCCAGGTAGAGAGAGTCGTCTAAAATGGGATATTATGGGATATTTCCAAAATGGTAGAAAACTTCGTATTAAAACTCACTGGGGTAATTATGTTCGCATGCATACTAGTCATGGACACCATGGGAGATGGAGAAATAATGGAGGACATGATGGCCCAAGAATTGATACCAAATATCACCTTGTCGATCGTGGTGGTGCTGGATCTTGGGAAATTTTTGAAATCGCACAATTACCACAATATGGTGCAAACTGTATCGGATTACTTGGTGCCCATGGAAGATGGCTCAGAGCACGAAATGATGGAAAAACAATCGATCAATCTGGAGCTGGCTATCCCGCATGGCAGAAGTTTCCACATGGTTGGGCATGGGAGAAATTCTTTGTTTATCATGTTCGTGGTGAATATTTCGCTCTCAAAACAGTTTGGGGAACTTGGTTATCTGCCCACAGAAATGGTCATATGGTTCAATCTCCAAAAAGAAGTATGATTGATTTGAAACATTGGAGATGGGAGAGATTCACCGCCCAATGGTTACACTCTACCTACATTAATACCAACGAAGCTGGTATTGGTGGTAAGCCATGGAAAGATGCTGTCACATTATATCAACATAAAAATTATTTGAATACTCCAAAAACCTTCCAAGGTTTTGCTGTAGGAAATTATAATGATCTTTCGAAATATCCCACAATTCACGGTTTTCATATGAAAAAGAAAGCAATGTCTATTGAAATTTTACAAGGTTATAATGTAAATATATACCAAGATATAAATTACAACAGGCAGAAACATGGTATTGCTGCAGGACATTATGGTAATGAGAAGGTAAATAATGGAAGGGATGGTGCTGATGCTAGAGGTCTACCTAAAATTAAAGATAGTCGGTTAAACAAAAACATTGCATCAATACAAGTTCAAAAAGGGGGGCCATATGTTAGAAAATCCTAGTTCAATTTATTAGAATGTTATTAAATTTTCTTTAAGATATTTAGTAGTATTTAAGTTTTAGTGTAACAATAAATTCTTTATTTATTATATAGTAGTATCAATGATAACACCATATAATGATTATACAAAAACAAATGAAATAAATTTAGGATCAGAACAAGGTAGACTTGCTAAACTAATTTTAAAAAAACATACATCACATCCAGATAATATTCGTGCTTTATTAGAAAGTGGAAATCCAAATAGAATTCGTAAATATATGGATAACGAATTAGAAAAAAATGTATTAAAAATTGTATCTTTTATAGAAGAATTAAAACGCGAGGGTGCTCAGAGACAAGCAATGTTGGAACAAATTAGTAAAGTTTCAAATTTTAGTAAAGTTCATTCTTTGAAAAAAAGAGGAGATAAAGCGAAACAAATTTCTGCCAAAATTTGGGGTAATGTCATAAAAACATTACATGATACTGAAAATAATCATAAAAAAACCTTATTAATTTTAGCAAATGAAATATATAAAATTGGTGGATTAAAAAATAAAGTTCAAAGAAAACAAAAAATATTATCAAATTTAGAACAAAAAGGCAATGATCGACCCCAAACTTTACAAGAACTACTTATTAAAAAAAGAAATTTAAAAGTTAATATAAAGAAATTGCGTACTAGAGCAAATGATATTAAAAGGTTAAATGAAGCAGCAAGACAAAATGAAGAGTTAATAGATAAATTACATAAAATGCTTATTCCGATTGCTAAAAAACAAAATTTAAGAATAGATATTGAAGATAATAACGAAAAGAATGAAAAATATACTAATAAGTATAAAAGCATTTTTAAAAATGAAATGAAATTAAAATAAAGTAAAGTAATTAAATTTCTAATCTAATAAAAGTAATTAAGCAAAATAATACATAAATGAATATAAATAATAAAATGTTGAGAGTTATTTGTGAGAATGTATTTAACATAGTTAAAAATAATGATGATAGAGTTCATAAGGCGGATTTTATTGAGAAATTGGAAAAAAAGGGTATTTTAAGAGATGACCCACGTATTTTTGAATTTATTAACTCTATTCAAAAACATCATGGAACAGTTGATAAAGAAATATTTATTGATTGTATTTCAAAAAATATTTCCATTATTGAAAAGGCCTTCAGTAATGAATTTATTATTCGCGATTTTGAAGAATTTACTGAAGATATAAAAAAAATTTATGATAGTTGCCTAAACGAAAATGGTGGTGATATTGCTACTTATATTCCTCAACTAGCGAAACAGAATCCAGAACATTTTGGTGTATCTATTTGTACTATTAATGGTCAAAGGACACATTTTGGTAATACTGATGTTAATTTTTGTGTTCAATCGTGTATGAAACCGATTACATATAGTTTGGCTTTAGAAGAGCATGGAAAGGACAAAGTTCATAATCATGTTGGTAGGGAACCAAGTGGTTCATCATTTAATGCTTTAAAATTAAATGATAAAGGTCGTCCCCATAATCCATTAATTAATTCAGGAGCAATTATGACATGTTCTTTGATTAAACCTAGAGAAGAAGCAGCTAATCGTTTTGATTATGTTCTAAATATGTGGAAAAAATTAGCTGGTAATAAATCTATGGGATATAGTAATTCCGTATATCTTTCTGAGAGAATGACAGCTGATCGTAATTTTGCTTTAGCATATTTCATGAATGAAAATAAGGCATTTCCAGATAAAACTAATATTGTCGAAGTATTAGAATTTTATTTTCAATGTTGTTCATTAACTTTAGATACAGATATGATGTCAATTGTTGCTGCGACTCTAGCGAATGGTGGAGTTTGTCCTCTTACTGGTGAAAGAGTTTTGAAAGCAGAAACTGTAAAGAATGTTTTATCTATGATGTATAGTTGTGGTATGTATGATTATAGTGGAGAATTTGCTTTTAAAATTGGTCTTCCTGCTAAATCGGGTGTTGCGGGTGGTATATTTATTGTTATCCCAAATGTAATGGGTGTTTGTTCATTTTCTCCTCGTCTTGATAATTTTGGAAATTCTCAAAGAGGTGTTCTATTTTTTACAAACTTAACAAATAAATTTAATTTCCATCTATTTGATAATCTTGAAAATAATAACAAGAAAGATCCTAGAAAGATTAAAAATAAAAATGAAATTACTACTGAACAAGTTATTAAATTTTCAAGTGTTGGTGATCTAAGTGCTTTAAAAAGAATAAGTATTCATGAATCTGATTTTCGTAAAGGGGATTATGATAATAGAACACCTCTTCATTTAGCAGCATCTAACGGTCATTTAAATGTTGTTAAATATTTAATTGAAGAATGTGATATATTAAATGTAAACCCAATTGATCGATGGAATGGAACTCCATATAGTGATGCTATTCGTGAAGAACATGGTGGAGTCGCTGAATATTTAAAATCAGTCGGTGGTAGTGAAGCAAAACTTTTAAAATCATCAATTAAAAGTGATACTTTACCTTAATTATTATTGAAACAATGCGGAAATTGAATTACCAGTAATAATTCTTTTAATAACTTCTTTCATTAAATTCGAAATATCAAAAACTTCTAATTTCGTTATTAATTTTTGATTTTTTATTTGTGGAAGTGTATTACTTACTATCATTTTTGACATTTGTTTACAACTATTAATTCTTTCAGCAGCAGGTCCTGATAATATTCCGTGAGTTACTACACAAATAACGTCTTTTGCACCATTTTCTATTAATAATGAACAACATTTTGCTAAAGTTCCACCTGTATCACACATATCATCTAGAATTATAACAGTTTTATTCTTAATTTTTTTTGGATTTCCGACTATTATCATAGTATTAATTGTATTTGATATTTTATAACTTCTATCTTTATGTATAAAAATAGTATTTAATGTCATACTTTTTCCAAATTTTAAAGTTCGTTTAATAGCACCAGCATCTGGTGCAGCTAATACATATTCGTTTTGTATTTGTTGTAAAGTTTTGTTTTTAAATATATTTTCCTTAAAATATTTTATAACTAATGGCATTGAATATAAATTATCAACTGGAATATTGAAAAAACCTTGAATTTGTGGGGCATGTAAATCCATTACAATAATTCTATCAATACCAGCACCTTCTAATATATTAGCAACTAAGCGTGCTGTAATTGGTTCTCTAGGACCACCTTTTTTATCTTGTCTAGCATAAGGATAACATGGCATAACTAAATTAATAGTTTTTGCCATTGATCTTTTACAAGCATCTATTGTAATTAAAGTCTCCATTAAATAATCATTAATACTGTTATTTTCCTCTGTATTATATGAACCTGTCTGGATTATAAAAATATCTTTATTTCGAATACTTTCTAATATTTCTATTCTTATTTCTGTATTACTAAATTTTTCTATAATACAGTCACATAATGGTAATCCTAATTTATATGATATTTGCTGAGCCAAAATAGGATGTGATGTACCAGATATAATTTTAACATTATTCATATCTATTTGGATATGTATTAGATAATATTCAAATATTTAACTAAATTTTAGAATAAAATATTAGTATTATGTATATATAAATGAATAGAATTATTATTAAAGAAAAATCATATAAACTTTATGAAGGTAAAAGAGGAGGAAAATATATTATGAAGGGTGGGAAAAAAATTTATCAAAAAAATTTAGAAAGAGAACAACAAATTGGAGCAGGTTTTTTTAGTAAGTCTAAAACATATAATGTTTCTATCAAATCTCCAGATATGAAACATTCTGTTCAATTAGTATGCGAAATATGTAAAAAAAAAGCATGGAAAGTTAAAAAGGCAATGATTTCTAAAGGTAGAGTTGCGGCTTATTTCGATACCGAATGGATTTTTGATAAAACAGTTAGAACATGTACATGTACTACTTGTGGTAATACGAAATGGTTTAAAAATAAAGACTATATTACAAAAACTAAAATATGATTTTAGCCCTGACGCCATGAATTTGAACATTCTACGCAAGTAATAAAGTTCGTCATACCTTCATCAGCACTTCGGATTTGAACGGAAACGTAGGTACATTTTTTCGATTTACATTTAGGACATTTGAATTGATCAGTTGTCGCTTGTAATGATAAATCGACAACTTCTTTATCAAGTAATTCTTGTTTTTTGATATATTCTCGCCAGCGTTTTGGGTGTAAAGAAACAGGTTTCATATTGATTAATTCGTTTGGTGAAATAATTTTAGATTTAACTTTATCTAAAAGTTTTTTATTTTTAATATATTGACTATTATTGTTTAAATTAGAAATAATTGAATATACTTTAGGTTTATAAATACGAAGAAAGTAAATATTATTTAATTTCGGATTTATACCTCTTAATGAAGCACTTTTTAAAGAATGATTATAAATCTCATTTTCGATATCTTTACTTAATTTATTGTCAGTAATATATTCATTAATAAATTTAACAGAATTTTCTCTAATATTTTTGCTGATTATAACCGGATTATTTTTATTATTTTTATTATTTTTTCTTGAAGACATTTTAATAATTTACTATTATATAGAATTATTCTATTTTATATTTAATTGTTTTACAATGAATACAAGTTTTTACTTTCCTGACCTCCAATTTTTTTTCTTCCCAACAACTTCGGTAGTAGGTTCATTTACACAAACTTTTTTATTATTTTAAAATCGAATTACTAATTTTTTTTATAAAAACTTTAATGATTCAATTTAATTCTCAAGAAGAAATGGATGAATTTATGCGTAAAGTTGCAGAATACCAAGAACATATTCATGCTTCGTATACACCAGAACAAATTAAAAAATTACTAAAACAACAAGAAGATGTTCTTAATGCTATATTTTGGAATGATTTCAAAAAAAATTGTATGTATTTTTGTATAGTTTGTGCAGGAGCAGAATTACTTAAATGGTATCTTTCTAGTTATAATTTCAAAAAAAGTAAATAAATTATCTATACGATTTAAATATGTATGTTTATCTCGAACAAAATCCATAACTTCATGAATTTTTTTAATATCATATTTATTTTCTATCCAAAAACTAGCATCATAGAATAATCCAGTTGTACATGGGTTATAAATAATTTTTTTATTAAATAGTTCATAAACAACAAGTGAATTAGTAAATCCCATTTTTCCATAACTAATATTTTTAAAAATACGACATGGTATATAACCTTCCTGACATTGGCTTTTTCTTTGTATAGCAGGTGCTATATACGATTTTTGTATCAATGAAATATTTTCTTTAATTGACACTTTTTTTAATCCATTATAACCTCCCATATGGACAAAATTAATTTTGTTTTTAATACAAGCAATTTGAAATGGTTTCCATTCATCAACAATTGTTCCCACCAAGTATTCTATTTTTGATTTATCAGGCAACCCTATATCAGGCAACCCGATATCAGGCAACCCGATATGCCGAGGGCTATTATTCCTAATATTTTTTTTAATTTTATTAATTTGATCAGGTAATAAATCAGTTGCCCAAGGAAAATATAAAGTAAATGTATTTAGATCATAATATACATAATCTTCAAGTTTAGTCTTATTTTCAACAAATTTTGTTTTATATACTTGTATATTAATAATATTACCATTTTCAGCTAATTTTTTAAATTTGATATCTTTTTTTCTCCATGTACCAGCATTAGTTTTATAGTATGTTTTTCCAGGATCAATAAATGAATTATGTAATATATATTTACAGTCAAATTTAATTGGAATATTTTTACATACTTGGTGTTCTGTTAAAAACAACACATTTTCAAAATCAATATTTTCAATATTGTCATTATCATCAAGCCATAATACATTATAACCTAAATGTTTAAATGCTAAATAAAAAGCATTATGTATATACGAATGTGTATGTGAGTGTAATTTATGACCCCATATAATTATTTTATTAAAATTCATTATTTATATTAAAATAATTATAAATTGTTATATAATTGAATAATCTAATTTGATTATAAGGGTTGGATAGTTCCTCCAGTTCCACTTATTTTATCATAAATTAATTTAGCAAGATATCCTGCTAAAAGGAAGAAAAGCCATTTTTTCACTTTTCCTGAGAGAGTATCATCCCATGCTGATGGACTTAATCCTGTTATTTTGAAAACTATCATCCAAATAATAACAAAGAGGAGAAGTGGCCCAATAAGGCTTGCTATTATAAGTAAACTTCCTAATACTTTATTTTTTGCTCCTTTTGTTTTTAACATTTTCATGCTTTTTTTCAAAGTTACAAGAAAAAATACAACAAGTGTAACAACAATAAGTAAAATACAACTAGTACCTACAGCAATTGGATTTGATGGGTTTGATGGAAAGACAGAAGTAATTTGATTCATGACTATTATATATTATATATATATTACAAGATATATTTTTTAAATTTATTCTAAAAATTTACTATATTAAATTGAAAATAAACCATTTTTTATTACAAAAAATTGTCCATAATGTAAAATAAGAGATATAATTTTCTATAATTTAAATTATTATTAATTTCCATTGGCCTAATATATTCACAATAATCGTGTAATTGTATTAAAAAATTACAATAATTATTTTCGTAATTAGTAAATGTTCTAAAATTTATTTTTCTGATTATTTGTCGGATAATAAAGTATTTTATAATTTTATCTTGTATCATGTCAAATGTAGAAAGGGGCAATATTTTTGATAATCGAATAATCATATCATAAATAACATTAAAATTTTTCCAACATGTGGGACAAAATCTTATACATTCATAACATCGGATATTTATACATACACCATAAAATGTTTTACGATCATGTGATAAAAAATCGATAGTTAACGGTTTCGAATAATTGAATATAATATTAATAATATTAATCGGTATTATCATATAATTTATGTGTATTTTATATATTGGTAGTTTCTTGTTTGATTGCACTGTGTATTAATATACATTTTATATTTATATCAATTTTTTGATCCCTATAAATAATTTATGACGATGTTCGAGTAATCGTTTATAACATTTTGATACAGTTACATCACTAACACATAATTTTTCTTTCAATTGCATCTTTGTAATTTTAAGTTCGAAAATAACAATTACAAGATAAATTACACCAGCAGCAATGGATGGTGGAGTATTATCCTTAACTATACCCAATCGTTGTGCTCTATCAGCAATAATTAAAGCAATTTTTTCAAAAGAATGTTGAATATTTAATTTACAACAATATCGTTTGACAAATTCCTTAGAACCTGATACATTGACATTAATTTGAATATCTTTTTTCATCTCAATTTCTACAAATTTTTTCAAACCTTTTGTTACATCCGTAGCACTAATAGAAAACATTTTAGCAATTTCACTAGAAGAACGAGGAACTCCATTATTTTTACAAGCAACAAATAAACAAGCAGCCTTTATTCCTTCTCTAACTGTCCCCCTAGTCAAAATACCTTCAATTGATTTTTGTTTGGAACTTAACATTTTATAATACATTTTCGCCTCATCTTTAATCTTTGATATCAAATCTGTATTTTGAGTTTTAATATTAATATCTTGAAATACGTGCCATAAACTTCTTTCATCGGAAGGCATAGCATTCCACGAATGTAATCGTTGTAAAGAACCATATTTATTTCCGCCAATATAAGTTCCCATTGACGATTTTGGTAGTAATGGATTAATTGGTATTCCACAACGAGTTGGATCTAAACCCTTTGTATCATTTGATCCATACCATCTCCATTCAGCATTATTTTCCAATATATGTGATAAAATAAAACCACAATTTTTACAAATTATATAACCATTACAATGATCCGAATATATGCTTGTTTTTTCTAAACAATTATGACAAGATTGTATATTGTCTTGATTATTATAATCAACTTGTATTTTTTTTAGTTCGGTATTAATACCGATATCAAATTGTTTTAGTTTTTCAAAGTGTTTATCAAATGTATCTTTATTCATATTAAACAAAAATATATCAATTAATATTTAAATATTAAATTCAGTTTTAATATTTATTTAAATAATAGATAGCGATAATTTAGATATATCATGATTATCAATTATAACAGAATTTTTTTTAGAAAATTTTAAAAAAGAAACTTCATTACATTTTTTCATAAATTGATTAAATTGATTAACTACATTTGATAAAACATTACCATAAATTTTTATTTCATAACTAATATATCTATCCCTATGTCCTATAACCAATATTTCAAAAGAAACATTCTTTTTAATAAATCTTGTTTTTCTAATTTTACGAATATCGTGATAATTTGTAATTGGTGGAAAAATTTCTGTTGGAATTTTATTAGTTCTATAAAGTGAAATACGAATATCAATTTCATTTATATCTTCATTTTTTAATGTGTTATAACTAAAAATTTTATCTTTTTTACACCATTGATCGCCATATTCATTTATAATTAATTGTAAATCATTATAATAATAATGTTTACAGTTATTTTGAATTATTTTATCCCATCTTAGGGAATGTAAATAACCTAAAATTTTAACATAATTTTCTTCACCGATGTCTAATTTTACACAATTTTTGTCAATAATTTCACATATCTGAAAACAATAATTATTAAATTTATCATAATTGTTTTTAGAATTTGTTTGTTTAGCCTTTTTAGATGGCAAAAAATTTGATATATTATTTTCCATTGTATATATTTCTTTTAAATTTTTATGTTTATTTCAATTTTAATTAACTAATTCATCCTCAGTTATAGGCTTTATAATTATATTTACAAAATGTTCCATTAACAAATCAATAATACATCTTGTCAAAGGTTCTTTTACATCTAAATTTCCAACATATAATAATTCTGTTATTAATGATTCAAAAAATACTGTTGCAATCAAAATACTTAATCCGGTATAATTTTTAATACTATATTTAATACTCCACTTTTCAATAAATGGTTTTAAATATATTAAATATGTTAAAAATATTGTTATTCCATAATACATTAATTTTTTTTTGATAGTATTATTTGGTTGATTAAATATAAGAATCTTAATTGTTGTTGATATGTGATAATTAACTAATT
>Ga0208523_1000178_pt1 | contig 14587 bp, 12 predicted proteins | sample ETNtaG_17_FD_185770 | JGI IMG/M metagenome (GOLD analysis project Ga0208523, IMG submission 185770) | Marine microbial and viral communities from oxygen minimum zone, Eastern Pacific Ocean - ETNP201302PF82A (SPAdes) (version 2) | ecosystem: Environmental > Aquatic > Marine > Oceanic ...
GCGCCCAGTGCGAGGCATTTGGCGACGTCTGTGCCAGAACGGATGCCGCCGGCAGCGACCAGTGAGACCTCGCCAGTTTTACCGCACTCATCCAGAGCCTCACGCGCAGCACGAATCGCGGAAATAAGCGGTATCCCGGTGTGGTCGAGCAGCAGTTCTGGGGAAGCTCCGGTGCCGCCTTCGGCGCCGTCAACCACGATGACGTCCACCCCGGCTTTAGCTGCAATGGCAACGTCGTAACGTGGCCGGGTGGCGCCCATCTTGAGAAAAATCGGGACCTGGTAATTGGTTGCCTCACGGAGTTCTTCGATTTTGACCTGCATGTCATCGGCGCCTAGAAAATCGGGGTGGCGTACGGTCGACCGCTGATCAACGCCTTTAGGCAGAGAACGCATCGCGGCCACTCTGTCTGAGACTTTCATCCCCAGCAGCAGACCGCCAGTGCCGGGTTTGGCCCCCTGCCCGACGACGAGTTCAATACCGTCCGCCATGCGCAGATGCTCCAGGTCCAGCATGTAGCGCGAAGGGGTCATTTGGTAAACCAGTGTGCTGGACGCTTGCCGCTCATCTTCCAGCATGCCCCCTTCGCCCGTGCACGTCATACTGCCGACCTTGGATGTACCGTATCCCAGTGCAGCCTTTGCCGGCGCGGACAACGCACCGAAGGACATGGATGCGATATAGATCGGGATGTCCAGTTCGATCGGTTTTTCAACCAGACCGGGACGATTGCCCAGAACGGTGTGCGTGTCGCAGCTTTCCCGGTAACCCTCAAGTGGCAGGCGGGTCATGGTGGCTGGTACGAATGTCAGATCATCAAACGTGGGCATCCGTTGATTGAAGGTATTAAAGCCCCGGATTTGGTAACGCCCCAGACGCGATAACGCATGTACCTCCGACAAAGATTGGGGAGTCCAACGGACAGAATCACCTTTTTCATAAGACGACGGGACACCCGCCGGCCGGTTAGCATCGGCGCCGTCGGTCATTGCAACGGCGTCTTCTGCTGGCGTTGCAAAGGGGTAGCTGTAGGGAGTTTTCAGATCATCAGCCATGCGCTTGCGTCCCGACTTTCAAAGTGCCATAGCCGCTGTGCTGATACAATTTTCTGCCAAGAGCGGCTGCCGTTATCCAGGCCCCTGCTGGCGAGCAGATCCTCGATTTGTTCAATTTCATCATCGGACGGTTGCGCGATTTTTGAATCTACGCCCAAGGATTGGATCGGGCCTGCGACCCAGACTTCACCGCCCCAGAGGGAATCAGCGCATGCTTCATCGGCGCCACCCAGTGCGATGATGCGGCCGGCGTGTGCCATAAACCCCGACAGATAGCCGATCTTGCCTTCGACAATAATGTCGCCGCCTTTCATGGAGACACCACAGCGAGGGCCGGCATCCCCTTTGACGTGAATCAGACCACCGCGCATTGAGGCCCCGAGGCTCATACCGGCATAGCCGTTTATCGTGATTTCGCCGCTGGCCATTGCCTCCCCGGCGGCCCAGCCGGCATTGCGTGATATCGTGATGTGAGCGCCATTGTTGAGACCGCCACAGTAATAACCGACACTACCGTCGAAATGAACCTCTGCTCCAGCAGGCAGGCCGATGCCTAGATTATGGCGGGAACGGGTATCGGTCACGGCGACGGGCTGGCCGGATTCGATTCCGTCCCGAATAGCCTGGTTGCACTCGCGCAGCGGTCGGTCGGCAACCCGAACTTCGTGTCTGTTCATGCTGCACGGTCCAGCGATGAGTGAGTCTGCCAGGTCTGCGTCAGGCTGGGACCGTCAAAGTTGACCACTTCGACTTCGTCAAGATGGATAGTTCGCACGGCTTGCTCTTCGGTGGCGATCGAGAGTGTATTGTTGCTGTCTACCGCCACCAGCGGTTTAATGGCCCAACGATCTTTTGCGAATCCCAGCCGGTCGTGGTTGCTGTACAAAAAGGTGAAGCAGCCATCGATCTCTGTCAGCGAACGCTTCAATGCATCAGCCTGGGTCTCGCCTTGGCTCATACGGTCGGATATCCATACCGCCAGCAGTTCACTGTCGTTTTCGGTCATGAAGCGGTAGCCTTTTCGTTCCAGTCGTGCCCGCCAGGTGTAGTAATCGGTAATTTGGCCGTTGTGAACAATGGCGACATCGGGAAAAGGTCGGGCCCAGAATGGATGGCTGGCAGTTGGCGAGACATCTGATTCCGTTGCCATCCGAGCATGCCCCAGTCCGTGTGAGCCAATGAAATCACGCACGTTGTGTTTTTCCGCGACCTCTGCAGCACCGCCGAGGTCCTTTACAATTTCCAGCGCCCGGCCGACCGACTGCACTTCAATTCGATCAGAATATTCATCGATCTGATGTACCCAGTCTGTGAGAGACGTGGGCTCACGAATCTCCATGCGTACAGACACATGAGCTGAATCAGCCTCGTCATGGGTTGGGTCGCTCAAAAAGTCGCTGCCGTGCTCACGCAGAAGGTCGAGAAAAAATTCAAGATCTGCCGACAGATTCTGTCGTTGGGCAGTCATCGCGCGCACAATATAACCGCTCTCGAGAGGCTTTCCATAGAGCGCAAAGCCAGTTGAATCTGCACCGCGGTGGCGCTGGGCGTGCATCAGTTTAACCAGGTCCGCGCCAACCAGACCAGGTTCAGTCAGAATTCTGCCTGCGATACCACACATAATGCTGCCCTTCCTGCTTTGTATACTGAATACACTGATTATAGATGCTGGCAAATGCGGATCATAGCCGTGCTGTCTAACAACAAGTACAGCCTGAATGCCGCCAGTTCGGCTGGTGTTCAGTGTCGCTCGTCATGAAGCCAACGAACATGGTTGTCCAGGCCCTCGCGAATGTGCGCCACCATCGCGGTATCGTAGTCAACTTCATCGCTATGATCGTTTATATATTCACAAGCCGAAACAATAAATCTGTCGCCAACTGTGAAACGATTGGCGAATCCAAATGAAGTACTGTCGGCTTGAGGGTATTTCTCTTCCAACACCTAACTATTTTAAATGCTCGGCATCGGCTCGATCAAAATTCCATGGCTTGCCATTACCCTGACGGCCTTTGATCGCACGTAGTCGATAAGATGAGGTAAGGCTATGCTACCTGCCGTAACCTCCGGTCGTGCCGAATACCATCCAATAGATACCAATGCTCTTATCAACATGAAAACGCACACGTATGCTAGATCATCGTCACTGATGGACCGGAACTTGCGGTAACCAGTGATCATAGCTGCCTGCAGATGTTCAATGGGCTTGTCGAGGTGATAGTTAAAAAGAGCGACCGCTATGTCGTAGTGATGCCAGCCGAAACCTGAATCATCAAAATCAATTACGTGTAACCGACTTCCTTCAACGACGATGTTGGCAGGATGCAGATCGGCATGGATAATACTGTAAGTGCACGGGTCTTTACCGAACTCAAGAAGAAGATCATAAATATTGTGCCGCAACGTATCAAAATATATTTTTTGATCTGGGGTTAAAGCAGAGGATTCCCAGAATCTTCCCCAGAATGGTGCTTCGCCCATTAATCCGTCGGCATCGAAGGAATGTCGCGAGAACTTTAACGGTATGGTCCAAGAAACCGCTTGATTATGGAACTTAGCCATGACCTCACCCAGAAGTGAGAAAGAATTTTCAACAAATGTTGAATCAGGATTGCTTTCAATGAGATTCTCCATTGGCATACCATCTACCCATTCAAGAAGTCCCGCATAACGATGTTGATTACCAAGATAGACAGACGCATATTGTCGACCGTCTCGAGTGGTCCGGGGTACAGGAACAGTGAGTCCGGCGTCCAGAAGAGCCTCAGTCCACTGTAGCTCAGAAAGCAGTTCGTTCAGATTATGATAACCAGGCCTGTGTAAGCGAAGAACAAAAGACTGTTTTGTGCTATCCGTAATCTTGAAAACGATGTTTTCGGTCAGAGTTAGGGGTTCGATATCTTGGGTCTGGATATCCCAGCTTGCAAGTGCATTGTGAGCGGCCGCCCAGGACAAATCATTAAGCATCTAAATGTTCAAGTGTCTGTTCTAGAGCACCTAAAAACTCCTCTGCATCAATTTTTGAAAACACAAGAGGTGGGCGAACCTTAAGAACATTGTCGTATGCGCCAGCATTACCTGTCAGAAAACCTCGATCTTTAAGTTCATTAACCACGCGTACTGCACTTTGTTTGTCTGGAGCTTTACTTTTCAAGTCTGTAACAAATTCAAGCCCCCGAAAAAGACCATGCCCACGAACATCTCCAATTGACTTATGTTTCGCTTGGATTTGAAGGAATCGTTCGTGTAGAAACTGGCCAACAGTAGTCACATTTTCATGGAGATTTTCTTGTTCAATTACGTCAAGCACAGCATTTCCAGCCGCGGCTTGCACTGGACTTGATGCGCAAGTGTTGAAATAACGGGTTTGTCGACGGAACATTTCAGTAACTTCCGTTGATGCAGCTGTTGCTGCAAAGGGTATCCCACCTCCTAGAGGTTTACCCATGGTGACAATATCGGGCACGAAGTCCATTAGCTCATACCCCCACCACAGACCAGTACGACAAAGCCCGGCCTGAACTTCATCAGCGATAAATACTCCACCAGCTTGATGAATAAGTTTAACGGCCGCCTTCATATATCCTACGGGAATATTTGGCAGACCCTCATTAGCTAGTATTGGACATACGAGCATACCCGCAAACGGTATACCGTCTTCACGAAAAGAGTCGATCACTGATTGGAGCTCTCTGAGAAAATGTTCCTTGGGATCATCAGCATCAGTGCGGTAGGTCTCTGGAAACGGTATGGATCGCACTTCGCCCCGATTGTCCTTTGGAAGAGTTAGTTTCGAAACCTCAACACTGTTTCCGTGGTAAGTAGCGTTGGTGCATACAATTCCTCGGCCTCCAGTTACCATTCTCGCCATTTGCAAAGCAATTTCATTGGCCTCTGTACCGGTGCAGCTAAAAATTACACTTTCAATTGACTCATGATGAGTATTAATTAGTCGATCAGCATAATCTAGGATGGATTGATGCAGATACCGGCTATGGACGTTCAAAGTATTTATTTGGCGTGATACAGATTCTACAAAATGGGGATGACAATGACCTACACACGGTACATTGTTGTAAAGGTCAACATAACGGCGTCCAGACTCATCGTATATAGAAACGCCTTCCCCTCGTACGAGTTGTACGGGTTTTTCATAGAACAGAGTCGACCCCTTACCGAATAAGTGGTTTCGTCGGTTGAGAAGTGTGGTGTTAGTCATTTGTTATCCTTTTGCCCTGAAAAGCCTTTTAGGCTGAAGCTGGTGTTCAGTGTCGCTCGTCATGAAGCCAACGAACATGGTTGTCCAGGCCCTCGCGAATGTGCGCCACCATCGCGGTTTCTGCCTCGTCTACGTTCCCCGTCTTAATCTGGTCAAGCAATAACAGGTGTTGTTCTCTGTTTTCTTGACTGTCTGGTATCGGGTAAGCCGCAAAGCTGCGGATAGAAATGCCCCGATTCCAAATGCTGTCAAACATGTCGAGCAGGATCCCATTACCGGTTTGGGCGACGATAGTTCGATGGATAGTCCGATTGGCGTGAAAGTGTTCTTCTTTGTGGATGGATTTCAAGCCCATCTCCGATCTAACCGCTGTTTCAATGTTCTGTGCTTGCTCTTGAGAAAGCGCTCCGGCTAAGAGTTTGGCTGCGAAACCTTCTACGGCCTCTCGGGCGAGGTACAGGTCTTGAATTTCCTTTTCGTTAATGTCGCGGATCTGGAAACCACCGCGCCCCGCCGCTTCCAGCACGCCTTCGCGTTCAAGTCGCAAAAACGCCTCTCGGACCGGGGTACGGCTGACATTGATCTGACTGGCGATGGTTTCCTGAATCAGGCGCTCACCGGGTACGATCTCACCTGACAGGATCGCAGAGAGGATCTGTTCATAGACGTCATCGGCCAGTCGGGCTCGTTTTCGGTCAAGTCGAGTAAACATCGGGACAATTCTCGGCAGTGTGTCTTATGTATTTTGGATTACGTTAGACTGACGAGATTATGGTAATCATGTCAACCTCAGGCGGCGGCCGGTTTGAGAAGATCGGTTCCTATGTTCGGGCTAAACGCATTGGCCCGTTCGTCTTTGTCGCCGGCACAACAGCCATTGAACCCAGCGGCAAACTGCATGCCCCAGGAGATACCTATGCCCAGACAATTTACGCGTTTGAGCGGATCACCGATGCCCTGGCTCGAGTAGGTGCTGAGATTAAGCATGTGGTGAGAACCCGGGCCTACCTTGCAGACATGAAAGAGGCCGGCGGCTTTGTTCGGGCACACGGGGAGATTTTCGCAGGCATCGAGCCCGTCAGTACCGCGGTTGAAGCCGGATTAACCACGCCCGGTATGATGGTGGAAATTGAAGTAGATGCCATAATTCATGATGTGGATGGGCAGATAACGCTCGACGGTAACTGAAGATATATTTAGTGGGTCAACTACATTGACAACGAATACCGTTGTGGGATACTTATTCAGTCTGTATACAGTATACAGCGACTAAAAGTCCAACTATTAGTTACTAATCTGTAGGAGGATTAACATGAAAATTCAACGATTTGTTATAACTTGGGTAGCGAGTCTATTAATGGCGGCGGGTATGTTCACTGGCCTGTCAGCACAGGCGGCAAAAGACCCAGTCATCGTCGGCTACATCGGTTCATTTGATTCCGATTCAGGCAAAAGCACCATTCGCGGTGCCGAAATCGCGATTGAAGAACTGAACGCGGCTGGTGGTGTACTCGGCGGGCGTCCGATCAAGCTTGTTAAAGCCGATACCCGCGAAGATGTGACCGAGGGGATCAAAGCTTACGAGTACCTGGCCGAAACAGCAAAAGTGGATTTCGTCATCTCCGGCAGCATAGACGACGTGTCGCTCGGTTGGTTACCGCGTATGGCCGAGTACCGAATCCCCACGCTGGATACCTGGACGTCGTATGTGGGCATCATCGATATGGTAATCAGTGAGTACGACAAGTACAAAATGTACTTTATGAATGTTGCCTGTGATTATGCGTTGGCAACGCTCTACGTGGACTTTGGTAAAGACGTCCTGGCTGAAAAGATGGGGTGGAAGACCACCGTCGTTCTGCAGGAAGACACGGCATTTGGCGGTGGTGTGTTTGAGCTGGTTGATCAGATGCTGGCGCCTGAAGCTGGGATCAAGATTATTGATCACATCGTGTATGACACCAACACAGTCGATTTTGCGCCGATTTTTAACAAAGCCGTGAAATCTAAACCCGATTTTCTCTATCTGATCTCTTCGGTCAGGAGCCAGGTGCCCTCGTCGCAGTACGTCAAGCTGCAGGTGCCGGTGCCGATGACTGGCATTAACGTCGCGGCATTTGGCAAGGACTTCTGGAACGACACCGGACAGATGGGCGGCGGCACGTCTACCCTGAGCCCGATACCGTCGGTGGGATTCGATATGGATGATCGCACCAAGGCCTTCGTCGACAAGTACGAAGCCAAGTACGGCAACAGCCGTCCGATCTTTCCCCACTTCAACGGGTTCAATGCCTATTACGGAATGTACAATGCGTTCAATGCCGCCGAACGTGCCGGAGGTTTCGCGCCGCTGGATGCGTGGGTCACCGAAATGGAAAACGAGGACATGAAAATCTATAAGGACGGCGAACTGTGGCTGCGGTATGGGTTCTGGAAGCCTGGTGAAATCGAGCCTCGGACGAATCGGGAATATACCCACAACATCAAGTTTGATATCACGCATCCGCTGGATGACGGCGCTCCATCGATGGTTGTCATACAGTGGTATGAGGACGGTTCAACGGCCGTGGTATACCCTGAAAAATACGCTAACGGAGAATTTTCGGTTCCGTCCTGGATCAAGAAGTAACACGATCCTGAGGTTGAACAGCATCCAGTGGGTTATCGATAGACGATGCTGAAGTAACTTAAGCGGGGGCCTTCATCGGCCCCTGCTTTTTTAGTAGAACTACCGACGCGGGCAGTTCAGACAGGTGCCGGTCCAAACCGAGGCAAACCGAAAAAGAGGAGCAATCGGCGTAATGGGTCAAATCATCATTCAGGGATTTTTGTTGAGTGGTCTTTATGCACTGATCGCAGTGGGTTTCACCATGATATTCAGTGTCGGCCGGGTCCTGAATCTGGCTTATGGGGTGTACATCATGCTGGGGGGCTACGTTTATTTTGTCGCCGTTCAGATGATGTCTCTGCCCAAAGTGCCCAGCTTTCTTTTTGCTGCACTGGCCGGTGTGATATTTGGTCTATTGACTTACCAACTGCTCGTTAAACGCCTCCAGAGTGACCCCATCGCGGTGGAGATTTCGACGCTGATTCTGGCGGTAGTGATGCAGGCAACGATCATCGTGATTTTTTCACCGGCACCTCGGAGCATGTGGCCCCTGGTGCCGGGAGTGATTTATATCTATGACGTTGGCGTGCTGAAGAATATTCTGCTGGCAACCGTGGTCAGCTGGGTGGTGCTGGGGGGTTTGATGATCTTTGTGCGCAAGACGCATACCGGCCGCGCCATACGGGCGGTGTCGATGGATACTAAGGGTGCCGTCATTTGTGGTATAGACCCTCAGCGAATCAACCTGATTACGTGGGGACTGTCAGGGGCTTTGGGCGCGATAGCTGGCGTATTCTTTGCGACTTACACGCAACTCGACCCGGGCATGTGGGTTTTCCCGTTGATTACTGCGGTGGCTGTAGTCATTGTTGGGGGTATAGGCAGTATTGTTGGCAGCCTGATCGCAGCCCACATCATTGGTTTTATGGAGACCATTACCACCACGCTGATCGCCGCGGAACTGCGAGGTGTGTTTACGATGTTGCTGATAATTTTTGTCCTGGTCGTGGCGCCGAAAGGGTTGTTCGGCAAAGCAGAACTATAAAACGCGCGTGATTCGATTTCTCGATCAGATCCGATGGTGGTTGCTGTTTGCTGCGGTGATGTGTCTATTGCCGCTGGTTGTTTCTACGGGTACGTTACGCATCTTCATCTTTGCAAATTTTCTGGCCATATTCGCAATGAGCTGGGACATCCTGTCCGGCCGTACCGGGTATATTAGTTTTGGCCATCCATTTCTGATTGGTATCGCGGGTTATACCACTGCCATGCTGACATACCATTTGGACTGGCCACTCTATAGCACGATACCATTAGCGGTGGTGATGACCATGATCGGTGGCACGCTGTTTTTCCTACCAGCATTACGCACCCGCGGCACTTATTTTGCCCTGGTCACGCTTGCTTTCATGGAATTGATGTATCACTCCATGCAGGTGGTTCAGCCCAAGCTGACCGGTGGGACTCGGGGTCTCTCCGGCCTGCCGACAGTGGTCTATGGTGCACTACCGAACTACTACCTGTCTTTCGCGGTGATGTTCATCATCGCTGTCGGGTTATGGTTGTTGATTAGGACACGCCTTGGCATCGCGTTGAATGCAATACGCATGGATGAGGATGCAGTGCGCAGTTCGGGGCTGAATACAACACGACTTAAACTGTTCGCATTCATGATCAGCGCCATGGTGGCGGGGATTGGCGGGGCTCTGTACACCCATTATCTGGGTTCGATCGCACCACGCGGCATCTTCGAGATCAATTTCTTGTTCACCATCCTAGTGGCGGCACTGCTGGGTGGGGCGGGGTCAATTGTTGGCCCGATTATCGGTGCTTTTTTCTTGACCTTCCTGTTGGAATTGTTGCGGCCTTATATCCCCGGGGCAGGGCGTTACCTGATTTACGGGGTAATCGCACTTGTTCTGTACTACTACGCACCCAAGGGGATATACAGCCTTATCCAGCCGTTAAGAATTCGTCTGTCCAGATCTTCCCGAGGCGCGCAAATTGACTGACCTCCTTGCAGTGCAGGATCTGAGCAAGACTTTCGGTGGCCTGAGCGCGGTCAAAAATCTGAGTTTCTGCGTCAGCGAAGGGGAAACAGTCGGCCTGATCGGACCCAACGGTGCCGGCAAGACGACCATTTTCAACCTGATTATGAACGAGTTCCGACCCGATTCCGGTGAGATCTTTTTCAAAGGAGAAGCGATCTCGCGTTACCCCACCCACGAGCGTGTGAAGCTCGGTATTGCCCGGACCTACCAGGTGCCGCGGCCGTTCTCGGAGATGACGGTAGGCGAAAACATCCGGGTCGGTTTGTTGCCCGATAACCTTTGGAAGATGGTGACTGAGGAAACAGACGAGGCACTGGAGATAGAAATCGGTAGAAGCGTGGGTTTTGACGATCACCAGATAGCACAGCAACCCAGCGAACTCGCGATGGGGGATCTCAGAAGGCTAGAGCTGGCCCGTACACTGGCTATCCAGCCATCGTTGCTGCTGCTGGACGAAGTGTTCGCGGGTCTGACGCTTGGCGAAATCGACCAGATCTCAGAACTGCTGGTCGAGCGAAAGAAGTATGGCTTGACTTATGTGATGGTTAGTCACGATCTGAGATCAATGGCACCGCTGGTGGATCGGGTAATCGCGGTTTCTTTTGGCGAGATCATCACTGAAGGTACTTTCGACGAGGTGGTTAATAATAAAATAGTTCAGGAGGCTTATCTGGGACAGTAATCCTTGTTCCAGAATAAGCGCGATCTACAGTATCAATATGGCACTACTGGAAATTACTGACCTGGAGGTGTTCTACGGCAAGGCCCGTTCTATCAACGGTGTCTCTCTGAGAGTAAACGAGGGTCAAATCGTGGGTATCATTGGGCCCAATGGCGCTGGCAAATCCACTCTGCTCGATACCATACTCGGCCTGACTGATCACAAGGGCTCAATTCGCTTCGATAATTCTGATCTTAGTAGGTTATCGACTGCTCAGATCGTCAAGTTGGGTATTGGCTATGCGCCCGAACGTCGGAACCTGTTTCCGTTTATGAACGTTCGTGAAAATCTGCTCACGGGCGCATATGTTGCCCGAGACCAGCTACAGGCCAACCTGCAGCGAGTGTTTGAACTGTTTCCAAGATTAGAGGAACGCCAGAACCAGGAGGCGGCAACACAAAGCGGTGGTGAGCAGCAGATGCTGTCTTTAGGGAGAGCTCTGATGGCCAACCCCAGATTGTTGCTGGTAGACGAGCCTACCATTGGTTTGGCGCCCCGTGTCTGCAAAGACATCGCCACAGTGTTGCAAAACCTTAACCAACAGGCAGGGGTGACCATCGTGATCACGGAACAGAACGTGAACTTTGCAATGAGTCTGGCCGAGGAGATCCACCTATTGGAAACCGGCCGGGTTCGAATGACCGGCACCTCGGACGAACTGCGCAACGAGCAATACATCAAAGAGACCTACTTTGGAATTTGAATCAGTAAGAGCCGTTACTGCCAGCCAGGCTGACAACTGATTCTTATTTTGTGAGAAATCTCCGGTTACGGGTTCTGACTGGCATCAAAAAAAGCGGCTGCCGTAGCAGCCGCCATGAACTTTAGGTTATTAACTGATCAACCGAACCACCAGCGTTCGGCATTTTTGTGTCCGTCGAATTCCCAGTTTGAGGCGATATTTTCAGGATGCTTGACCTTGTCGGAACTGGCATGGCCATAGGCAGAGAATATGGGAATAATCACGCTGCAGTTGTCGTGCACAATGCGCTGCATCTCGATATACATTTCGCGGCGTTTGGCATCATCAAGCTCTGCTCTTGCCTGCGGCAGTAATTCCTCAAAGCGCGGATTATTGAAGAAGGTTTCAGACCAGCCTGTGGCGATTGCATTTTTAGAGTACACCTGGCTGAACATCCAGTCTTCTGTCGGGCGGCCGCCCCAGTAAGACGCACACCAGGGATCGACTAACCAGACATTAGACCAGTAACCGTCATCAGGTCTGCGTACCACCTCGATGTTGATACCCGCTGGACGGGCTGTTTCCTGGAACAAAACGCAAGCGTCATCTGAGTTCTGAAAGGCCGTGTCCGCTACCGCGATTTGCAGATCAAGCGAGGATCGCCCGGCCTCCTTCATGTAGTACTTGGCCTTGTCGAGATCATATTCCCGCTGCGGGATCTCCTCATTGGTCGCCCGGTAACGGTTGGCCGGCCCAATAGGGATGTCGTTACCCAGTGAAGCATAGCCAAACCAGATCTTTTCCAGCCATTCCTGGCGATCGATCGCATGCTTGAGCGCCATGACCACGTTGTTGTCGTTGAAGGGCGACACATTGTTGAGCATGGGCAGCGTGCAGTGTTGATTGCCGTTGGTGTAGAACACCTCGATCCCCGGTTTTTTCGCCAGGCGACCTGCGGTCGCCGCTGCGGGGGACGTGATCAAGTCGAGCTCATCGGACATCAGCCCGTTTTCTCGAGCACCGGTATCAGAGATAAACAGCGTTTCAATCGAATCGAAGTGGGCCCGACCGGCCTTCCAATAGTTGGGATTACGAACGGTCAGCGTACGGACACCGGGATCGAATGATTCCAGTTTGTAGCCGCCTGTTCCAAGGCCGGACTGCGTATCTATAGTCCCGTCGTCGTTGGCTGGACAGATTCCAAGGTGATAATCCGACATCAGATACGGAAAGTCCGCGTTGGGGCCTTCCAGCACCATCATAACCTGATGGTCGCCGTGTGCCATGATGTCGGTGATCTGCGAGACGATGCCTTTGGCCCCTGATTTGCTCTTCTCTCCCAGGTGATGCTGGATCGATGCGACTACATCGCTGGCTTTGAGTGATCGGCCATTATGAAACTCAACACCCTGACGCAGTTCGAAGGCCCAAGTTTGGCCATCCGAAGAATCCCATGATTCTGCGAGCTCTGGAACAAGCTGGTTGTTCTCATCGATCTCAGTGAGGTTGTTGCGCAGCTGTCCCATGCCGACATTGATCATGTAGGAGTCCAAAAATGTTGCCTGGTCCAGGCTGTCGCTGGATGCACCTCCGGTCAGTGCCTGTCGAAGCATACCGCCTTTATTGGGCGTTGCCGCCAATACGGCGCTCGACAGCGATGTGGCAGTCGGCAGAGCAACGCCCAGTGCGATAGCGCTGCGAATGAAATCCCGTCGTGTAATCCGGCCTTGCGAAAGCCGTTCTTTAAGTTGGTTAATCTCTTTCATAAAGTTCCTTCCTCCCAGAAGAATCAAATTCTGTGAGCACGCCGTTAGACTGTGCCCAAGAATTGCTTAAACCACGTTACTGTCTCTACAGGGGGGCATCTTCACTCTTTCATTCAGTCTCGTCAAATTCCGGTAGAAACGCAGGAAAACGTAAGGTATTGGCGTATTACGATCAACAGCAATAGCCAATTAATTGAGAACGGTTGCTGCTGACCCTAAGACGATGAATTGGCGTCTAATGAGGTCGAGTGGCGTGCAAAGAATGAGTGCTCGTAGATCATGAGCAGAGCAGGTACCAGGAACAGAACCAGCAATGTTGCAAAGGCTAGACCAAAGGCGATGGAGGTCGCCATTGGGATTAGGAACTGCGCCTGAAGCGATGTCTCAAACAGCAGCGGCGTTAGCCCTGCGATGGTCGTCAGCGAAGTTAACAGCACGGCCCGCAGGCGTTGGCAGGCGGCTTCGACCACCGCCTGTTCGGGGCTAAGACCGTCAGCTCGAATCTGTTTGTAAAACACCACCAAGATGATTGAGTTATTGACCACGATGCCAGCGAGGCCGAAAAACCCGAACATCGAGAGAATGGTCAAATCGATATTCATCAGCGTATGGCCCCAGATCGCACCCACCAGGCCAAACGGAATAATCATCATGACCAGCAATGGCCAGCCATAGGATCCGAAGACCCACGCCAGAACGAGATAGATCAACACCAGCGCTAGAATTGCACCGCGCTTCATGTCACTCAGCGTTTCACGCTGGTCCGCTTGCCGACCTTCAAACGAAAATCTGACGCCGTGGCGTTGTTCGAGTTCGGGCAGAGTATTCTGCTTTAGGTTGGCGATGATCCGGTTATCGTTGTTGACCGCATCATCGACGTCACCGGTCACGGTTATGGCCAGGTTGCCTTCGACATGCCGGATAGAATCAAAGCCACGTCTGCTCTGAAGCGTAACAACGTTGGCAAATGGGACTGTTCCGCCACCCGGCAGCATGACCTCAAATTCGTCGAGGCTGTCCAGCCGATTTCTTTCATTGTCAGGCAAGACCACACGAACCTCGACTTCATCGTTGTTATCAGCCATGACCTGTACCAGGTAGCCTTCGTAACCAGCCCGAAGCTGCCGGCCGAGATTTTCGACCGACAGGCCCAGCGCTTCGCCAGTTGGGGTCAGGCGGAGTATGAGCTGTTCGCGGCCATACGGCATATCGTCTTCAACACCCGACACACCCGGGATATCGATCAATACATTTTTGAGTGTTAACGCTGCTGATTTGACTGCGACCAGGCTCGAACCCGTGATCTGAACCTCTATGTCCTGTCCCGGTGGACCAGCAGTCGGCTCCTTGATCGATAGATTTTCAAGTCCGGGAGCGTCAGGAATTCGGGCTCGCCATTCTTCGATGAAGGTTCTATTGCGGACTGTGCGCTCGTCCGGTTTGACCAGTTCAACCAGTACAGATCCGATATTTTCGCTTCTGCGT
>Ga0208523_1000181_pt1 | contig 14394 bp, 13 predicted proteins | sample ETNtaG_17_FD_185770 | JGI IMG/M metagenome (GOLD analysis project Ga0208523, IMG submission 185770) | Marine microbial and viral communities from oxygen minimum zone, Eastern Pacific Ocean - ETNP201302PF82A (SPAdes) (version 2) | ecosystem: Environmental > Aquatic > Marine > Oceanic ...
ATAAAGAACAAAAAGAACAAGAAAAACAAGAAAAACAAAAAGATGAAGAAATACAATTTTTAAAAAGGAAAGTAGAATTATATGAAAAAATCCATGAAGCAAAAGAAAAAGCAAATTCAATAACAAATAATAATAATACAAATACAAATTGTCATAATACAAATATGACAAATAGTAACAATACGGTAAATATTACGGTAAATGATTATGGGCAAGAGAATGTAAATTATTTGAAAGATTCAAAATATAAGCGTATTATAAATAAGATATTAGGAAATGGAATATTAGGATTACAGCAATATATCAAGTATAAATATTGTAATCCGGAGGCACCAGAGAATTTAACAATAAAATATACAAATCAAAGGTCAAATAAATTAAAAGTTCGTGAGGATAATAGTTGGAAGACTCGTGATAAAAATGAAGTAATGAATGAATTATATGATAGGGATAATAATGTAGAGGAGGTTTTAGGTGTATATGAGCATCTAAATGATTTACAGGAGGTGGAAGAAATGGATAATAATCAGGAAGAATTTGTGACTAAAATTGCATCATTTTATGATAGTGATGATGAAGAAGAAGATGGTGGTGAAATGAAAAAATTAAAGGATTTAACTTTAAGTGAATTTTATGATTGTTATAAAAAGAATAAGGAGAAATATGATATAAATTTATAATCAATTCTACTTACAAGTCAAAAATATAAATGGTTGATTATTAAAAAATACATTATAATATTCATCTTTGTCTTTAACTTTTAATTTATGAATTGTAATTTCTTTAAAATATTTTTGAAATTTTTGAAAAAAGATATTTGCTTCAGTTTTATAATTAATTATGTCGAAATTAAAAAAATTATATTTAATGATTTTATTTTCACAGGATTTAGTAAAATTATAACTTGAATAATCAGTTGTATAATCCGATTGTAAAATATTATCATTAAAGATAAGTAATATACCATTTTCATTAAGAAGATTTTTAAGATTTTTAATCATATTTTCCAATTCTTCTTCAGTTTTGGCATAATTAAATAAAAAGATACAGGTGATAATATCAAATTTATCTAAAGATAAATCATTTAATTTTTGAGCATCACATTGAATAAAAGAAGAATTGGGGTAATTAGTTTTTTGTTTTGCTAATTTAACCATCTCTTCTGAAATATCAATACCAACGACTTCCTTTGCTCCTAATTCATAAAATAGATTAGAATATATTCCAGAACCACATGGAATATCTAAAACTCTTTTTCCTTTAATTTTATCTTTTAAGTATTCGGTAATAGAATATTTTTCAATCTCAATACGCCAACGATATTGTTTAGATTTATCGTATTCATCAGAAATATTATTATAATCAGTCATTCTCAATTTATTTATTCTCAATTTATTTATTAAAAATTAAATTAAATTTTAATTTTTAATAAATTATTTTAAGTATAAAATTTAGTTACCTCCTCGTAATCTTAAAACTAAATGGAGAGTAGATTCTTTTTGAATATTGTAATCAGCAAGAGTTCTTCCATCTTCAAGTTGTTTTCCTGCGAAGATAAGTCTTTGTTGTTCTGGTGGGATACCTTCTTTATCTTGAATTTTAGCTTTAACATTTTGGATGGTATCAGCACCTTCAACATCAAGGGTGATAGTTTTACCTGTAAGGGTTTTGACAAAAATTTGCATAGACATTATTGTTTTTTATATTATATATATATATATTTGAAAACAAATTCAAATATAAATTTTCATTATTTGCTAAATCAAACATATTCTTTTTGACATATGAATAAGAGATTATTATCAAATAAATGAATTATAATCAATATAAAAAATTTCATTATTTATTAGAGTTAGAAAAAGGATTAGAGAAAGTTGTATCAAAAAATATAAAAAATATAATATTTGGATATGTAGGGCATGATAATTCCATTCTTTATTTAGATGGACGGGATTCAAAATGTAGAATAAAATTAGGAAAGGATGCCTTAAAATTTGATATGTACAATAAAAAGTTAGAGAAATGGTCTAGTGGTGATATATATTTTTCATTTAATTTTACTACTCCTACAAATGTTGGTATAGGAACTGGTATGCCTGATATTGGAGTTACTGGAGTTACTGGGGCTAATATTGCGAATATTGTCATTGATGAGGCTAATATTGGGATTGGAACAACCATGCATAATACAATTGTTCCTGCTAATCCTCTGAATTAGTATCTTCTACTAAATTTTTATAAAGATTTAAAGTTTGTTTAATGTCAAGTTTATATAAATTTTGAGCGGTGTAAATAAAATGAATAACTAATTTAAAATCTTTTTCTGTAATTTTAGTTAATTTAGTATCAACATATATGGACATATTCCATATATTATCTGTTCTTTGATGGATATCAGTATCGTGAGTCATTTTATGTTTAGTTATGGCACATAATCCAAATTGTCTATGATATGCATCAATAATATTTTGAGTTGTAATATTAACAATTTTTTTTTTATTCTTTTTTATAAATTTTTTTAAAATTATTTTAGCATAATTTTCAAGTTTAGACATGGATTTAGATATTTTCAAGGTTTGACATGTTTTACAATAGCTTTGATATCCACAATTAGAACTTCTATTAATATAAAAGTCAGAACAATGTTTTTGTATATTACAATCAGAACAGACAAGATATATATTAGTTTTAATCACTTTTTGTTGTGATTGTAAAATTCTGGCATTTTTACGACATAATTTACACATAGAATGGCGACCATAAAGTCCTTTTTGAAGTTTATGGAAATCGTCTAATTCTTTATGTTTTTTACATTGCGAGCAAACCTTATACATCTTACACTTTAGTTCTAAACTATACAGATATATTTATTTAAAAAATAGATTAATTTTATTTTTAAGTATTACGTGGTATTAGAGGATTTGTCATAGATGGTTTTAAATTATATATATTTCGTTGAACTATGTCACCATCTCCTAGATCATATTTCTGTTGTTTTTTAATAACATTATACATGAAAACGAAAAACATGATAAAACCTATTCCAACAATTATACTAAATAAATATGCTTGCCAATCAGGTAAAAGAGACCAGATTCCTAAATTTATAGCAACCATAAGCGTACATAAAGATGATATTGTAAACATATCTGCTAGATAAAAAAATAATTGCCATTTCATACATCCTCGTGCAATAAATAAAGATGATTCACCATATATACCTGTAAAATAGTTATTAGCACAAAATGATATTAATACCGCACCCATACTAATTAGAAATCCTAAAGCAAATAAAAACAATGACCATTTTTCTACTTCAGTATCAACATCTGACCCATATACACCAACTACAATTGCTTGAAATCCAGCTGTAAAAGATGTAATTTCTAATATTTTCCCATAATAGTCCATCATTTTGTCTAAACCATCTGTAATATTAGAAACATGATTAACTAAAACAATATTCATAAAACAACAATCTTTGATTAAAAGTTTTATAGTTTTAGTATAATCGATTAATGAACCCTTATCGATTGGGTCAATGTATCTTGTTATTTCACTATTAGTTTTATCTAAAACTAAAATACTTGGATAATGTTCATCTGTTGCGATACAAACATCATAATTACTAAATACATTTTTATTTTCTGATAATTTTATTTTCACTACATTAATATCAGCAGTACAATCAGTTTCAAATAGATTCCATTCCTTTATAATGCGTTCAGTTTTCTCATTATTTTCATCATAAAATAAAACCATCTGAATATTTTTTCCATTGGGATTTAAATTGTTATTAATCATTATTATATTTTTAATATAAATTATAAGCTTATGTTTAATTAACTATAAATTTCAAATATATTATATTATAGTATAGTATAATATAATATACTAACAATGAAGGAAACGACTAGTAAATCTTGTAAATCTGAACCGACTTGGTATCCAATAACTCATTTTCCATATAAAATGCTTGGCTTCTGCTGGACACTTAAAGGATTTGATGGTAATGTCGAAGTAGCATCTTATGGTACAAATTGTGCTAATAATCATATTAAATTAATGCGTTTTAGAGAAATTTTGAATAATAATGGATATAAATTAACTAAAACCCAACTAGACCAGATAAAAGAAACATTAAGGATATCTTTTAATTTAGTTGATATATCTAAATCAAAATTAGAAACAATGTTAAACCATATTGCTAATTTTGAAAAAAAATTTATAGAAACTGATTTTAGTAAAATAAAAAATTTTAGTGACACTGAAAAAAAAAATTATAGCAAAAGTACTGGTGTTGAAATTCATGAAATAAATGCTCTCATAAATAAGTATAAGTAATCAAAAAAATAGATTAAAATTTAAAAGTTCCTAGAACTGGGTAATGATCAGATAGTTGTTTAGTAAATAGAATATGTTTATCGTGTCTTTTAATATTTGCTAAATATTTCTTATCACTATGTAATTGTATAATTTTATAATTTGCATTAATTGGTTGTTTATGTAATTTAGAATATAGAATATAATCAATAGCTTGTGAAAAAGTGTATTTAGATCCATCAAGTCCAACGAATTCATTTTTTTTTCTATTATATGTAAATTTTGGAGTATTAGGTAATCGTTTAGGTTCTATAACATCCATTATTTTATATAATAAGGAAACTCTTTTTGGTAAATGTATTCTATCTTCATTTAAATCTCCACATATTATTAAAGGCTCTTTTAAATTTGTAACATTTTCTTTAATAAAATTTTTCATTGCGAGAGATGCAAGAACTCGTTGTTTATAATTTTTTACCCATGCTTGATAATGAGTAGTAATAACATTAAATATCATATCATTTTTTTTTATTTTGGCTAATAAAATTCCTTTGCTTGCGAAGGAATCAATATTTGATACTTCTTTTTTCATAGTAGAAAAATAATAGTGTTTGGATTCAGTAATAGGATATTTAGATACAATTAACAAACCACTTCCTTTTAATTTTCCCCATTGTCTTCCTAAATCAACTGTATATTTAAATCCAATTTTATGTAAATATTTTAAAAAATTTTTTTTATAGTAATTTCCTAATCCATTTAATCGTAAAAATTTACCTAAAGTTTTAACTCCATAATCTTCACATATGGAATCCCAAAATTCTTGAAAACAGATAACATCAATAGAATTTTGTTTATCTAAATTAATTAATGATTTAAGTATTTCCATAGATCTTCTATTTGCTCTAAGTAATTCTCCATCAGCTGGTCCAAATAATACATTATAAGTTAAGATGGTAAGAGTCTTATTCTCCATATATCATATATTAATTGTATACATAAATAATATATTATTTATACAATTAATAATGACAATAAAAGAAGATATATTAGATTATAAAAAAAATGGTTGGAAACCATTACCAAAAAAATATTTTAATTTGAATAGAGAATTAAATAGATATATAATAGATTTACATGGATTAACAAAACTATCTTCTAAGATAGAAATATTAAAAAGATTAGAAATTTTGAAAGAGGATGAAATACTGAACGTTATAGTTGGTCGTGGACTAAATAGTAGTAATGGTTCCGTATTGGGTCCATTTTTAGTAGAATATTTTAAATTAAATGGTATAAAATTTAAAATATGCTCTAAGTCCAAAGGGGTTCGAACTGTTTTTCGTATTCTTATTCAACTTTACGTATCAATAAAAATGAAAGAAAACGAAAGTAAATCAAAGCAAAATTAAAATTGAAACAATAATTATATTATTGATATTTTAAGTATGAAATTTAAAATATATATTTTTATTAAATAAATAGCTTACGAGAGCCAAGTTTGTTGTTTATATTTAAAATATATGTCGTTATACTTTTCAAACAATTAAATATCAGGGCAGGTTACGTGTCCTAAGACCTCTTAATGTTAATTAATTAATGTTAAGAAAGGTTAATGTAACGGGTGTTATAAAAATAAAAGTTCCAAATCTTGAATAAAAATTATGTACAAGTGGAACATACAGATTCAGCAAAATCTAAGGTAGCTCTTGCTCCAGTACAATATTTAGCATCAATTTCAGGTCTTAATAAACACATCATAATAAATTTGGATGGTTTTCCTTTACCAGATTTACTATCAAGTTCTGTTAATATTTTTTTTATTAAAACATTATCATTATACCCTTGTTCTTCTTCGGGATCGTATAAAAATTTACTAGGTAAATAAGTTTTTAATGACATTCTGATACGATCGTCCCATTCATATCTACCATTAGGATTTGGTTTACGTTGGCCCCTTCTATAAACTTTTGTTGAATAAAGACTTGACACAACTTCTTTTAATTGATCTTCTTTTTGTAATTTGGTACTAGGATTATTTTTTTTCTTAAAGTAAAATGCTAAGTGATTAATTGTTTCATTAATAAATATGCCTTCTTCAATAAGTTCTGTATAATCTGATTCGGAAATTTGAACACCTTCTAAAAATCCTTCGTTATATTCTTTTACAATATTACCATCGACATTTTTGTATGTAATACGATTAGCCTTAATATCCTCAAAATCTCGTATAATACCATTTAAAATCATACAACAAAAACAATAATTCATTAATATAGCATATTTTTCTTCACATTCAGTACCAAACATACGACCACTTTTCCCCATATTATCTTGATTAATTCTAAGATTAAATAATGATATAAGATGATATCGTTGATAACTATCCTTAGGTAAATTTGCAATCCATCTTTCAAGTAATTTGTTAACATTAGCAAGTATTTTTTTACTATTACACAATGTATCTCTAACATTATTTTTCCCTCTTTCTAACCGACATTCTAATCCACCATATAAAAATGTTTCTTTTAAATCTTTTAAAAGAGTAAATGCCTCTGCTTGTGATAAAATTTGTTTTTGAATTTCCTTCATTTTTCTATATCTGAGTTCTGGAGTTACTGAACTTGAAAAATTCCAATTTTTACTGAAATCAACCCATTTGTCTACATGCCCTTTACCTTTATTTGTTTTTCTACGACTTTCCCCTTTTTTACAATCCGATAAATATTTCCATGCTGTGTCTTGATCATATCCGCGTGCTTTTGGACATACATCTTCCTCAACTCTCTTTAAATCATCAAGAACTTCACCGAAATATTTGCTTAACATTTTTTGGGCAATGTCATTATTTTTTAACTTTTGTATGTCAATACTAGCCCATTTTGGATTAACATCTTTAAATGGATTTACTTTTCTTCTTAGATCAGTAAATGGAAAAATATTGATTGCTATTTCAACTGGATCTTCAATACCAGCCATATCAACTAATGTCAAATATCCTTGTGGTTTTCCTGGTAATTGTACACCAATTCTGATAAATAAATGACTTCTAGAACTAGCAGGATTGTTAGGAGTTCCTTTAATTGTTGCGGGTATTCTTTCTCCCAAACCATTAGTACGAGGAGTTTTTCTAAAAGTTTCAATCGTTTCTAACAAAATATTGATTTGTTTTTCTCTTTTTTCTGCATCAATATTGTTAATGTGGTTAAAATCTATCTCTCTATTTATATCTTTTAAATTGTCTTCAGTAATGTCATATTCATTGGCTTCCATTATATTTTCTTCTATTCTATAACGACCATATAATTCACTTATTTTGTCAATAGTAATTATTCCAGCCTTGTTTTTTACTGCTGCCATAAAACTACTAAGCATACTATTATCTCCATTCAATAATGTATATGATTTTCCAGAACCGGAATATCCATAACCAAATAATATGATACTATATCCTTGTGTTGCTTGTAATAAGGCATCTTTTAGTGGTGGATTATTTGATTTTGTATCAACACCTTCAAATATATCTTTATTAGTTACATTTTCATATGTTCCAAAAAAACTACCATATCTTTGAACACCTAACATATTATATTTATCTAATATATCTGTATCAATAATATCATAAGTTGATTTTTTTTGATTAATTGATTCAATTTTTTGTTGCGGATTATAAAAAGCATCTTGTTCACATGGATTTCTAGCAAGAATATATGTAGTTTCTTCTCCATTGTCTTTTTCAATAACATAAGATCTACCTAAACAAATAGATTCTGGGCTACACTTATGTGTCTTGACTTCATTTTTTTTTACAGCATAATCATTTATACGAACATAGACACGAACTGCCCCCGCAATATCTTCGTATTTATTAACTATATAACTTAAATCTAATTCTCTACTTGCTTTTTTTAACACTTTTTGTAAATTAGATATTTCTTTACATAAATTTTTTTTCATATCTTTATTATCTTCTAGATACCAAGGTTTTTTGATATTTGTTTCTAAATCTTTGAGCATACCTGGTATATTTTTAGTATATTGTTCTATTTGACTATTATAATAAGATTGTATAGCAGACATCATATCAGTAACACTTCCATTTAAAGAAATCTCAGATGGAGCATCAACTGGTAAATATGCTTGGGCTTTTTGAAGAATAGTTTCATCAGGATTAATAGTTAAAAGTTTTGCTAATTTATCTAAAACTTTTGTCTGTTTTACAATTTTAGAATATGATGATTTAAATTTAGTATCCATACCAGCGGGTTCGCAATCAGATAATAAAGCAATAATTTCATCACCTAGTGCTTTAATGGTTGTAGCTTTATCAAGAAATTTTTGTTCTTTTAACCCGATTTCAATGTCTCCTAAAACTGCTTTATATACTTGATTTAAAATATCTTTACCAGATGAATCTCCAGATACTTCTCCTTTTATAATTGTTTTTAATTTGTTATATATATTATCAAAATGTTCATCGGGTAATTGTGTCTGATTAATTAGATGTGAAACTACTTGATTATATACTTTGTCGTCAGAAATTTCCCCTCCCATAAAAATTGTTTGATTATTGAGATATTTACTTCTATTTTTAAACAAAAATTTTAATTCTTTTTTAATATCAGACATTTTAATATTATTTTTTTTTACATATTTTTTCATATGTTCGTTTATGAATTTATTTCTTAAATTATTGACATTGTTATATAATTTCATTAATTTTCTGATATTTCTTTCATATTTTTTTCTATTGGCGAAAATTGCACATGATTCTTGCATTTTTTTTAATCTTTTTCCACCTATTTGTACATTTTCTTTTTTCACAACATGTTTAATTAATTTATCATCGTAAGATTGTAATGATTCCCGTAATCCAGATTTAATTTTTTCTGGAAGATTTGCATTTTCTTGTCTCAAAGTTTCATTTTCTGCTTGTAATTGATCTTTTAAATTAGTCTGTTCTTGAAGAGACTTATTAGATGAGTTAAGTTGTGTTGATAATCCAGTATTTTTTTGTTGTAACTGTGTCTTTTCATTTTGTAACTGTTCAAGTTGTCCTTGTAATATTGTTATATTGGCTATTGCCTTCTGATATTCTTGATTTTCTTCCTGTAATTGTTGTAATTGTAATACATTTGAATTACTTGACTCAGTTAATTGTTGTTCTAAAGTTGTATTTTCTTTTTGAATATTTTGAATGGTTAAATTTAATTCAGCATTTTGTTGTTCTAATGCTTGTAAAGTTGTATTATATTGTTGTGTATTTTCTAAATTTTGATTTTTTAGTTCATCTATTTGTGTTTGAATTTTTTCTTTTTGTGCTAAAATAAATTCTTCTTTTAGTTTTAATTCTTTTGCTAATTTATCAAATTCTTCTTTTGAAATATCTGGTGTTTCTTTTGTAATTATTGTGTGTAAGGAATTTAATTTTGTCAAATATTCGTCAATAAGTTGATTATTCTTATCAATTTCAATATCAAAATCAATAACATTAACTATTGGTTTGACGTCATCGCTATATCCTACACCACCGTATTGGGTATTTTTACTATATAATTTTGAACATATTTCCTTAAATTTTTGATTTCTGCTTCTTATCAATTTGATTTTGTTAAACATATTTGTTTTGTATTGATTGATTAAACTCATTATAATCTTTTAATATATATTATATATTAATATATTTACATTTGGTAATTATCAATGTAAAAAAAATTTATTTCATTATATTATATAATACAAATCAAATAATGTTCGGAAAATATTTAAAAGCAATTCAAAACTTTTTTAGCAAAATCGTAAAAAATATTTCTAAATTAGCTTTATTAGAAAAAATTCTATTACTAGTTGCATTAATAATTGTCATAATAGTAATTTATAAATTTAGAGAAGATATCAAAAATTTTTTTGATAATATTTTAATAAGAGTTGGAATTAAACAGCAGGAATTTTATACCAATGAACCACAACAAGATGACTTCAAAGTCGAACAAGTTCAAGTTAAAGCTCAAACAGGAAAACAATTAGTTTTATTTTATGCTCCTTGGTGTCCACATTGTAAAGACATGTTACCAGATTGGGACAGATTTACAGAAGCAAATCGCTCAAATGTTGCGGTCAAAAAAGTAAATAGTGAACTTGAACCAGAATTGATTAAAGAATATGATATTCAAGGTTTCCCAACAATTTTATTATTAGATGGAAGTGGAAAAACAATTGCAAAATATGAAGGGGAAAGAGATTCCAAATCTCTATCTGATTTTGTAAATAGACAATAAATGATATTTTTACAAAATGATTATTAAATATAGGAGATATTATTTTAGGAAAATTTATATAAAATATAAAAAACTTATATACTATATAAATAAAAAGTATGATATTAGATAAAAATAAAAAATATTTAATAACTGGAGGCACTGGTTTTCTAGGAAAAAAATTAGTTAACTATCTTGTTCCAAAGGGTTATCAAATCCGTGTTTTATGTAGAGATGAAGCAAAATTAGTTTATTTAAAAGAAGAATATCCAAATATCGAAATAATAAGTGGGGATATCAGTAATAAATATACTATTATGAAAGCAATGAAGGATATTAACGGAATATTTCATTTGGCGGCATTTAAATATGTTGATTTAGCCGAAACAGAACCAATAAATTGTACAAGATCAAATATAATTGGTTCATTAAATATTTTAGAAGAAACCTTAAATAGAGATGATATTGATTTTGTTATAGCAACAAGTACTGATAAGGCAGCTAAAGTAGCAGGGATATATGGAGCAAGTAAATTAATTATGGAAAAATTATTCGAAGAATATCAGTATATAAAACCGAATATTAAATATAGGATAGTACGTTATGGTAATGTTTTATATTCAACTGGTTCTGTATTATACAAATGGAAAAGGTTATTACAATTGGATAAAGAACTTATAGTAACTGACTTAAATTGTACTAGATTTTATTGGACAGTAGACGAAGCAATATATCTTATTTTTGATTGTCTTAAATTAGCAAATTCTCCTAAACCATATGTTCCCGAAATGAAATCTATTATTCTTAAGGATTTATTAAAAGCAATGAGTAAAAAATATCTTAAAAAGGGTGGTACTTTAAAAATAAAAGAAATTGGATTAAGACAAGGAGAAAATTTACACGAAAGTTTGGATAAAAATCATAAAAATTCTCTTGAAAGTGAAAAATATACCATAGATGAAATAATAACTTTTATTTAATTTTTACTAATATATTGAATTTGCGTTTCTGTAAAATTTAAAGGCATTAAGTTTGTTATTTCATTCATCTTCATTTTACATAATTGATTAGTATTCTTTTTGTCAAAAAAAGAAATTTGACATAAAGGGTTAATATTTTTATTAACAAAACCAAGAGTCTTTTCCGATACTATGAATGTTTTTTTATCGACATTAGATACATCATCTTTAGAAACTGTATGATATAAATTACGTTGGTTAATTCGAGATAATATATTATTATTAGATAATGCTAATGAAACATAAATATAATCATCTGTTAATTTGACCCAATCAAAACTATTATTTTCAAACATCTGATTCAATTTTAAAGTTTCCTTTTCCTGAACGATAGCATCACATATCATAGCATCAATTTGAGAAACAGCACGATGTTGATAAACTTCTTTATGAAGTTTATATCTTGCGTTAAATATTGAATATATTGTATATGCTGCTTTTTTATTATAACATATTTGATTATCAATAATTCTCATTTTATGAAATAAATAATCATATTGAAATCCTAATTGAAAACCTAAGTGATAACTATCACGGAGTAAATAATCTAATTTATCTACGTCTAAATATGTAGATGAGTTTGCTACAATTTCAAAATAATATTTAGGATAATTTGAATCAAATTTGCCTAAAATTATATTACATATTAAATCTACTTCTTTTTGAAGGAATGGTAATTCATATTTTTCAACCATATGCTTAAATAATTTAACACCTCTATCTTCATGTTCATCAACACGAACATCTAATTTATGTCTAATATGATTATCAAATGAATGAGAAAAACAAACATGACCAATATCATGAATTAAACCAGCAATTTTTATCAACTGAATATCTCTTTTTGGGATTCGTAAATTAGGTTGATTTTCTAATAAACAAGTAAATAATTTACCGACTAAGTTATAAACTCCAAGGGAATGTTCAAAACGAGTATGAGATGCACTTGGGTATACATAATGGCAAACTCCTAATTGTCGTATAAACCTAAGTCTTTGAAATTCAACAGTGTCAATGATTTCAAGAGCCAAGGGTTCAATACGTATAAATTTATGAACAGGACATTTAAATGATTTCATTATTATTTTATAAATCATAAATTAAAATCAATTTTTAATTTATGATTTATAAAATAACATTTTAAATGATGGATAATATTGATTCTAATATTGAAATTAATATGAATATGGATGAAATAATTGAACACATTGAGAAAGAGCATGCTAACAAAGCAGCACATAATATTAAAAGTTTCACGTATGGAGGAGTTGATGGTGTAATTACAACATTTGCAATAATGGCTGCTGCTGTCGGAGCTAATTTAGATCCAAAAGTTGTAATAATTATGGGATTTTCGAACTTAATAGCAGATGCGTTAAGTATGGGATTTGGTGATTATTTAAGTTCAAATGCTGAAAGAAATTATATCAATGCAGAGAAAAAAAAAGAAACCTATGAATATAAAACACATCGTGATCATGAAATGAAAGAATTAGCTGAATTATATGTATATAATGGTATGGAAGTAGCAGATGCAATACGATTAGTTAGTATATTGGCATCAAAAGAAAAATATACAAAAATTTTTATAAATCATATGATGACTTTAGAATTAGATTTGCCAGAAGCAGAAACGCCAAAAGATATTTTTATTAAAGCATTATTTACATTTATATCATTTACAATTTTTGGTTCTATTCCCTTATTAATATTTTTGATAATGTATCTATCAGAATATGACAACAAAAATAATATATTTATTATTACTTGTGTTGTAAGTTCAATAACATTATTTTTAGTAGGTGCGTTCGGAGCAAAAATTACAAAACAGAATGTTTTAAAAAATGGTATTTTAACAATGGTAAATGGTATGGTAGCAACATCTGCTGCGTATTTTATTGGATGGTGGATAGAATCTCTTCTTTAATTTACCATAAACTATCAAACCAACCTTTCATATCCCATTTTTTTTGTTTATTTCTATAATTTCTAGAATCATATATATCATATACCTGTTGTTCTGGTTCTGTTTCCGATTCCGATTCTGATTCTGATTCTGATTCTTCTTGAACAACTTTTTGCATTTCTGGATATTCTGGTTCGATTTCATTCATCTCTGGAATTTCTGGGATTTCTTCTGGGATTTTTTCTTGTATTTCTTCTGGGATTTCTTCTTGAATTTCTTCTTGAATTTCTTCTGGGATTTCTTCTTGAATTTCTTCTGGGATTTCTTCTGGGATTTCTTCTTGGTCTTCTTCATCAACTATTACACTATCGCTATTATCATCTTGATTATATGGTATTGTGGCATAATTTTCTATAGCATTAGTTTCATTTGCCTCATGTAGTAAATTATTTACTTCATTCATATTATCATTTTCTGGAATTTGTTCATGGGAAATTGTTTGAGGAGATAAATTATCTCCATATAATGATTGCGATGCGATTAAATTGTATATATTTTCATTGTAAATTATTTCATTATCATCATTATCATCACTTTCTTCTGTTTCATCAAGTTCTATAATTGATGGAAATTCATGAAAATGATGTGTATATTTTTCAGACACATCTTTATCATCATTCATTTTATCAACAACATTTTGAATTATATTATCTGTAAATCTTTCAATAAGTTCAGTTATTTTTTCTTCAGTTTTTTCTACAAATGGGACAACTTCTTCAGCAACTTCTTCAACAACTGGGACAACTTCTTCAGCAACTTCTTCAACAACTTCTTCAACAACTGGGACAACTTCTTCAGCAACTTCTTCAACAACTGGGACAACTTCTTC
>Ga0208523_1000184_pt1 | contig 14248 bp, 12 predicted proteins | sample ETNtaG_17_FD_185770 | JGI IMG/M metagenome (GOLD analysis project Ga0208523, IMG submission 185770) | Marine microbial and viral communities from oxygen minimum zone, Eastern Pacific Ocean - ETNP201302PF82A (SPAdes) (version 2) | ecosystem: Environmental > Aquatic > Marine > Oceanic ...
ATCTAAACCAAATCCATCTTCTTCCATTTTTTTACCTATATTCATTGAATTATCAGATTCAACAGTCTCACCATCATATGTTTTCCAATCATAAGCTTTTTTTAGACCATATGCAGTACCAAGACCAGCAACACCAAGAGCACCAATACCAGTTCCTGTAGCAGCAGCTGCAATACCAGTCAAACCAAGAGATGTTGCTGATGTTGCAGCAGAAAGACCAAGAGCACCAAGAGTACCAGATGATGCTGTTAAACCTGCTGCTACAATATTGGTGTCGCGGTCGCCACCAGTCTTGGTGTCGCGGTCTCCACCAGTCTGTAAATTATCTAAGTCTTTTTCATTTTGGATTAATTGATTATTAATTGCTTGTTTTCTTTCTTGTGCTTCTTGTTCATCATTAATTGCTTTTCTCGCTAATTCTTTTAACTTATTAGCTTCATTTTCAATTTCTTTTTTTTTATCTAGTTCTTCTTGCTTTCTTCTTTCTTCTTCTAATTTTTGTTGTTTTTCTAGTTCTAATTTATCAAGATTATCATTAAAATCGGATATAGATCTACTTAATTGATTTTCAAAAAATGGATGAATATGTTTATAATTGTCAAACATTCGCTTTATTCCAGTGTATCCAAGTCTAATGTCTTTTGTTTCTTTCAAAATAGAATCTTTATATTGTTCTTCAAATAGTGCTAAATCAAGATTTACTTTTTCATCACGAGGATAAAAAGCATTTTCCGCATCAGTAATACATTTTTGTAATTTATCTAAATTATATACTGATATAGTATCACATGTTTCTTCTTCAGATTGATTTAATTTTTTATAAAAATTAGAAAAGAATTCAAATAATGTATATGTTTCATTTATTGCTTGTTGACTTTTCATTTCACTATTACTTTCATCAGTTGAAGAAATAATTGGTATTTTATATTCGTTTATAAATTCTTCTAACAAATTAGTATCTATTTTTGGTAATGTATTACTTATTTGTGTTATTTTTTCTATTATATCATCTGTCAAATTATTTTTGAAATTCATTTGTTTGGATTTATTTGACAAATTTTGTTCATAATGAGAATTTTTAGATCTTTTTTCTTCTAAATAAATTTTATATTCTTTTAATTCAGAAATTCTTGAAAAAATTGATAAATTTTTGTTACTTATAGTTGTTTTATAAGTTTGTGTTTTTTTTAAAAATTTTTGAGTATTTGTAATATTTGCTGTATTATCTGATTCATGACTCTTGTTTAAATCGATGATTGTTTTCCCAATAATTTTAATTATTTTTTGTAATGATGATAATTCAAATATTGTTAATTCCAGTAATAATAAATTTTTAACAACGGATACAACAGATTCTAGTTGAATATTATCATTTTCTTTAAATCCTTTCATCATATCGTATGTTTGATCAGAATTATTTAAATCAGTTTCAGTGTTATCAATTGTTTTGCATTTTCGTGAAGATGAGAATAAAAATGTTGAGTGTTTTCCTTGAAATTTTCTCTTATTTTTTTTCATTTGTTCGTTAATAGTTTCTAAATATCGATGGTATGACTTTACTGCTCCACATTGACTTTCATGATCACTTTCGATCAATGATTTATTTATTTTTTCTCTATACTGATTATATTTTTCAAAATAGTTATTCCAACTAAATATATCAATTGTTTCCATATCCATAAGCTTAATTGGAATAAAATATTTACTATCAAATTCATAAATATCATTTAGAACTTTTCTAATTATTTCTGGAAAATTACCATATGTTTTTAACAAACCATTTTTTGAATTGTCTCCTAATAGTCCGTTATATTTTGCAATATTTCCTTCGAAATATGTAACATTATAATCAGATAAATCGTTATTGTGATAAAAGCTTGTTGTTGTTTGATCTCCCTCTTTTTTTTGTTCAATTAGAGAATCTGCTATCAAAGCAAGAATAACTTGATTAACAAGAGATTGAGCATTTTTATCATTAAATGGTAATGATTGTGATAATAAATTACTTACTATTATTTCAAAATCTTTTGACATTTTATTTAATAATGATAAATATTTTGAAAATCTTCCATTCTCTTTTTGAATTTTCTCGTTTTGTTTATTAACAATTGTTTCTAAATTTTCCGAAGAACCAGTATTTGGATTAATTATAGTTAAATATTTGTTTACCATTTTATCAGTAATTTCTGGTTTATTTTCATCAAAAGAAAATGTATTATAAGTTTCTTTGTCTAAATAATAATCAATATGTTTTGAAATTTCACTACTATCTATTTTATTTGGAATTAATATGGCATATTTTTTCAATTTACCATCACTATCTTTAAGATGAATATATTGCGTATTAAATAATAAATCTGTGTATTTAAGTAATTCAGTCAATTTTTTTTCATTTTGTGAAGAAATTTGCATTTCTCCCTTTTCTCCTTTGATTACATTGTGATCTAATACAAATGTTTTTCCTAATTTAAGATTAGGATTATTTTTATATTTTTTTATTTTTTCTAATAAGTCATCAAAATTATTAGCGATATCCCCATCACCACCAACCTGTTCTGATAATGGTAAGTATTTTTCAACATTTTTTTTTAAAAGAATCATTGGTAATGTATTTTCTTTTTTTTTTGCTATTTTTTTCAAATATGTATGGTATTTTTTTGAACTAATTTTTTTTTTTTTATTATTTACAACTTGATAATAATTATATTTGTAACTTTTATCTAAATTATAAATTCGTTTTTTAATAAATTTAACCATGATATATATAAAATCTGTTTAGAAAAAAAAATAAAAACTAAATCTTATTACAATCAATTAGATAAGTAATTATAATAAAAATTATGTCTAATATACGAAAAAAAAATATATAATAGTTTTATTACACACATGAATAACTATTTCTATATCGGTGAAGAAAATTCACAAAAAAAAGATAATGAAAATCAAGAAATACAAAGAAATAATGATAAATTTGATAAAGAATTAAAAAAATTAAATGATCAAGCTTTTAATTGGACATTTAATGATTCTAGAAGAAATTTAGGAGTTGGTATTTATGGGAATTTAGTTGGAGACAATTTAAACCAAAGTTCAAGATATCCAACTGAACAAAATCAATCATTACAACTTACTTCAAATGATCGCATAAATGATCATATTTTTAATAATCATCAAAATCAAACTACTAATGAAATTTTTGAAGTTGATTCACATTTAAGAAATATGAAATTTAATAATTATAATGAAATGAAACAAAATATATCACGAGTTCCTAAATCAAAAAAAAAAATAAAAAAAAAGAAAAATTATAATTCACAAAATCCATTTCAGATTTTTGAAAAAAAAAATGAAGATGAAGATAAAAATATTTCTTTAAATCCAAGACAAAATAAATTTCAACACTACCCTAATCCAAATATTTCATTTAATAGCACAATCAATGCTGAGAATGACATGCGTTATAATAAAATTAAAAAAAAAACAGAAAATACTTCTAATCCTTTACATATTCATTCTAAACGTAAAAATTTACTTAGACCTAGACCAAATATTACTAGACACTCTGAACACCCAATTTTACCAACGAACGATAATAACTATATTGATAGATTTATACCAATAAATAGTAAAAATCCAAATAACAGAATTTAATTTATTCGTTCTTATTTTTAGGTGGATGTATATATAATGAAGATTCATTAGAATCTTCTTGAGATTCTTCTGGAAAAATTTGTTTTTCATTTATTTCGTATTTATCTAAATCTGTATTCAATTTTTCATAAAATTTAAAAACTTTTGTTAATTTTTCTGATTGATTAATTTGTCTTTTTTCTAAAATTTCTAATGCATTTAAAATATTGTTATTAATTTTTTGTTTTTGTGTTGTTATACAAAAAAATGAGTTCATAATATTATAAATTTGTTCATATCCATTGCTTAGAGGATGAACCATCCATACGTAAAATATCAGTTTACAAATTAAAAATTCAAAACGTATATGATATTGTATATAATTTCCTAAAAATAATTCACTCGTATAACAACAACCATATATAGTTAATAAATTTGAGTCAGTATTTTTATTTGTTATATTATTTATATTCAATATCACGTAATATATTAATAAATAGGAATTCAAAACAAATCCTAATCCTATAAATTTTATTAATAATAAAGTTATGAAAATTGTAATATATGTTTGATTTTGTTTTATTAGATAATAATTTCTACTTTTCGCTATATTAGAAGCGTACGCAGATATATTTTTAAAATTTAAATAATCCATGATTTACTTTTATAATACAGATTTCAAATTGTTATATATATTTGTAATTAATCATAATATTCTATTTCTGCTTGTGGATATCTTTCAACTAATGGTAATAAAATAAATAATCTTTTTTCAAGTGGTGTTGAACCTTTTGCTCGCCTTCTTAAATTTTTTGCTGTGCGTTCTAATGATAATGCTTCACTTTTTGTAAAATTCTTTATTTTTAAATGATAAATCCAATCTCCATCTCCTTTTTTGGCACGAGTATATTTTGCTCCCCCTTTTATTATACCATTATGTTGTCTGATTCTTCTTTTGCTATTATTTGTTATTCCTAAATATGTATTTCGATTTGATGTATTTGTTAATAAATATACTATATAGTTATTCATTTTTGGTAAATAAAACTAACTTTTAATATAATTACATTATCATAGATATTTTTATATATATATAATTATATATATAATGTCAATAACTGAACAATTTCGTGGTTTACCAATGGAAGATTTGATTGGAGCACCATTAATAGCAGCCGCCAATGCCCAAGGTAAATTAGCAAATCTTACCAAAGATTTTATTCAAGAAGTAGGTACTGATGGAAATGGTAAAATAAGAACAGTCGATTTTACTTACGGAAAAACTTTAAAAAAATCTCCTAATTCAGATGATGTAGAAGAAGTAGATAAAACATTGTCTGTTCCATTATTGGCAATAGTCAATATTCCATCTCTATCTGTAAAAAAAGTTAATATAGATTTCGAAATGGAGGTTAAACAACAAACTCAACAAAAAAGTAAACTTGCCGCATCAACTACAGTCAATGTCAAATATTCCAGTTTCTGGTCACCAGTCTCGGCTAGTATCACTGGTTCCGTTAGTACTTCCAAAGAAACTACCCGTAAAACTGATAACTCCGCAAAATATAGCGTCCACGTTGAAGCCAGAGATGACGGACCACCAGAAGGATTAGCTAAAGTATTAAATATATTAGCCGGATTAATTCATGAAAAAGAAGCCAAAGAAACATCTGCTGATAATGCAGATACAGAAGAAGAAAAATCTGAATAAATTTATAAAAAACGATCATATTTTTCAGTCAGACGAGTCATTGATTCTAATGGAGAATCATAGGTAAATTTAATTTTTAATGTTGCGAAATTGCTATTATTTCTTATAGGTGTCGCAATACGGATTTTCCATTTCTTTTTTACTAATGATTTTTTTTCTTTACCATTATTAGAATGGAATTTGTTTTTTTTTATTTTTGTTTTTTTTATAATTTTCCCCATATTAAATTTTAATTCGATATCCATCGTATCGATTTTTAATGAGTTGTGCTTTACTAACGTAAATAAAGGGATTTCGACAACTCTCCACTTTTCTTCTGAATTTGCATCATCTGAAGGTACTCGGATTTTAATCATACGAGGTCGTAATATATTTTCACTCAATATTTTGTTTTGTTCTTCGAGTATTTCTTCTACATCACCATCTTTAGCCTCTAATGTGTCCTTGAAATTTTCAAAATACCAATCTAAATGATATAAATTTGATACTTGAACGTTTCTATTAGCCTTAATGCCAGCATCATATAAAGCTTCAACTAATGTATCGAATGCTGGTTTTGCTATTCTAACATGTTCTTCTGGTTTATTTGGTTTATCTGGTTCTTCTGGTTCTTCTGGTTTGTCTATAATAAGTTCTATATCTTCTTGTTCTACTTCGAATTCCTCTTCATCATTTTCTTCATTTTTTTCTTTTTCTGTAATTTCTATATCGTCATCTTCATGGATAACTACAATTTCTTCTCTAATTTTGGGAATATCTTTATTTTTTTTAACAGGTTTTTTTTTAACAGGTGTTTTCTTTTTATTTTCACTTGTAGCATCGTATTCATTTCTTAATTTACTCATATCAATCGCTCCATCATCTGTTATATATTCTTTTATTTGTTGAGGAGTTAATTTAAATTTAACTTTCTTTTTTTTTTTAGTAAATGTATTACCCATTCAATTAAATTAATAATAAAATTTTATTTCTATATTAATTTAATTTTAATTTTTGATAAATATATAACTTAATATTATAATTATGAATTACAATCAAAAAGCATTTATAATTGGTATGATTGGTGATTTCTTATTACAAGTAATCGTCCATTTTCATCCAAAAGGTGATTTTGCTGGATTAAAATCCTATTTTAAAATACATGGTCGATTTGAAAGTCTTTTAATTGCTGGAGGTATGATGTATTTTTTTGGTATTTTATTTGATTTATTAAAACAACCAAAAATTTTTCTAAATTTAAGTATTTATGCCGCTATTATCGATGTTTTATTTAGACATTTTAGATTATTTCCCTCGCTGGATGGTTACTATAATGCTTTAACTTATTTAGAAAGTATTATCTGGGCAATTATTCCAGCAAATTTACCTTTATTTTTCAAATTTTAATTTAAATATATTGTAATAAAAATATGTATTATGAGATATGGCATATTTTTAAGACAAGCATTTCTCCGAGGAAGTATTTGCTCGGGTGGAGATTTAACGTGTCAATATTTTAAAGGGGGTGAAAAAATTGATCCTTATCGTGCTATTGGTTTTTTTGGTTATGGATTTATAAGCTCAGCAGTTATTTATAAAACTTTTGCATATATGAATAAACTAAATGGTCTATCTAATTTAGGGATAATTAAAACTGCTACAATTTATGAAACTATTATATGGCCTACGACAATGATGCCCATTTTGTATGCAACTACAGAAATAACAAAAGGTAAAACATTTAATCAATCAATGGAGAAAATGAAAAAAGAGGGTTTTGTTTTAGCAGCAACTTCTGCGGTAGTTTGGATACCAATATCTTTCATTCAACAAAAATATGTTCCTATGAAATATATGATTCTTTTTCGCTCATCTTGCGGTTCTTTATCAGCAGTAGCAATGAGTTATTATACTAATAGAAATAACTAAAAATTTTAATTTAGTGGATAATTTTTCCATCTAAAATTACAAGATGTCTCACGTACACCAACCCATTCTCCATCAGGCATACGCATCCACATACTTTTAGTCATATATTCTTCACCCTCGCCAATATAATTCCACCACATTTTTGCCATAAATTTTGAACTTACAGCACTTACACCAATACCAATTACATATTCTGGTTCTTCTACAAGATGTTTTAAAATAATATTTGCTTCTAATTGTGGTGGTTCTGGTTCTTCTGCTAAATATATAAGCCAATCATCATCCATAGGAATATTTCCTTGCCAACTAAGATGAATAGCAAATTTTATCTCACCAAAACTATCATCTTCATCTACACCTTCACAATAAGATTCATCAACAATAATATTCCATCCGTATTGACATCCCCATCCATCATATACGGCAGGATGTTTTATATTAGATAATTTAGATATTAGCCATTTTTCTACTAAACTTTTTATTGTTTCTGGTTCTTGATTTATTTTACAAATGATAATAAAATCTCTTGAAGATTTATTATTACTTTTACGCAAACATACCATTTTTTCTATAATATTTTCAATATCAGTGGGTAAAATATTATTTTCTTTCTTTTCTTTTATTTCAGACATATTTTATATATATTATTTGGCGTTATTTGTTTATAAAATAATTAATTATATTTTAATTAATTGTATTGTATTTATCTCAATCCAAAAAACCTTTATAATAAAACAAAGGATATAAAGAATTATATATAATTAAAATAAAGAATTGAATTATATATAATTCTAATAAATATGCCTAAATTATGTGAATTTGAAAATTGTCGAAAGCAAGCATCATATAGTTATTTTTTCCAAAAACCAGAACGATGTAAAGAACATAAAGAAGACCGAAAACCACAATATATGATTTGTCGTTGTGGAAATACTCGTCCACTTTTTGGATTACCAACTGATAAACGACCTAGTTACTGTATTAAATGTAAAAACGATAAAATGGTTAATTTAAACTCTCAAAAATGTGAATGTGGAAAATATCAACCAAGTTTCGGGTTACCAAGTGATAAAAGAGCTCGCTACTGCTCTAAATGTAAATTAAAAGGAATGGAAAATATTATAAATAAAAGTTGTAAAGAAAATAATTGTAATAAAATACCAAATTTTAATTTTAAAGGTAAAAAAACATCATTATATTGTAAAAAGCACGCTAAAGAAAATATGATTAACATCAAGTCTAAAAGATGTGCTGAAAATAATTGTAATAAAATACCAAATTTTAATTTTAAAGGTAAAAAAACATCATTATATTGTAAAAAGCACGCTAAAGAAAATATGATTGACATCAAGTCTAAAAGATGTAAAGAAGATGGTTGTTTAACACAACCATTATATAACTTCAAAAATAAAAAAAGACCATTATATTGCAAAAAACATGCTAAAGAAAATATGATTGACATCAAGCATAAACGATGTAGAGAAGATGGTTGTAATAAATATCCGTCTTTTAACTTCAAAGGTGAAAAAATACATCTATATTGTAAAAATCACGCTAAAAAAAATATGATTAATATCAAGACTAAACGATGTAAAAATTGTTCTGATTGGCCTGATTCTCAACAAGCAAACAAAAAATACAAAAACTATTGTGTGAGATGCTTCCAGAGATTGTTTCCAAAAGACCCATTAACATTCCAAATTCGTTGTAAAACTAAGGAACTAGCGGTAAGAGATTATATTAATACAATATTTGATGGCTTTCAACATGATAAAAGTTTATTTACGGGAAATTGCGATTGTACACATCGGCGAAGAATAGACCACAGAAAATTAATAGGAAATACATTGCTTTGCATAGAAACAGATGAGAAACAACATAAAAGATATGACAAAAAAGACGAAAAGGACAGATATGAAGATTTATATATGGTATTTTCGGGAAAATGGATATTTATTAGATTCAATCCAGACAAATATACAAATAAAAAAGGTGTAAGAAAAAATCCAACAATTGCTAGACGATTGTTTAAATTAAAAGAAGAAATGGAAAAACAAATTAAACGGATTCAAAATGAAGAGAATAAAGAATTAGTTGAAATTAGTTATTTATATTATGACAGATTTGATTAGAAATTTCTCAAAATATAATATTAAAGTAGTGTATAAAAAATTTAAAATACAGTTCCATCTGATCTGATTTTAATTGGTGGCTCACTTGTTTTTCGTTTTTCCATAGCAATTGCTCGTCCGGCACTCCATGTTCCGCCTTGCAAAACTTGCGACATCGTTAATTTAATTCCATCATTTTCATAATATCTATTAATTTCATCTTTAATTTTTTCAATTAAAATTAAAGTTAATGCTCTTAGCTCGACTAGAAGTTGAGATCCAACATTATGGACTTTTTCGTAATAAGTTGGGTCTTTTAATGTAATTAATCCACTATCAACCAGTAAGCCGTAATTTCTATATTCAGGTAACGCTAACATAATTTCCTTGTTCGTAAATTTTATACCATACATTTCAAGAGGTTCGATCAGAGAATGCATCATCCAATGAAGTAACTTATGAAAAGGAATAAGATCACTTCCTACTTCTTGTTCTTTTTTTAATGGCGAATAAACAAATACATCGCCACGACAACCAATCGTTTTTTGGTTTGTTGCCCAAATTTTTCCAAAAGTGTTGCATAATATTTTCCAAAATTCTTTGATTGAAATTTCGTTTCCAAATTTTTCTTCAATATAATCTAACAAATTACCAGACCTTTTAATCTCATATCCGAATATTTCTGGAAATCCAGATAAACAACCACCTAGTCGTTTTATACTATTGTATCTATTTTCTACACCGAATAATTGATTGTCTTCAGAAATTTGAAATCCTTTTTTAAAATCTTCTAAATTCATTTTTTCAATTCCTTTACTGTTTATACGATAAGGGCATGCTTCATCTGATGAAAACATTCCTGACATAAACATATCATAAGAAGCATATGCTAAACCTTCGCTTCGAGTATAAACCTTATTATCCTTAATATATCGCCAATTACCAGCACCTGCGTCCGTTAAAACCGACATAACAGTTAAATCAATCAATCTTCTAATTTTTTCTCTAGTAGTACATCTAAAAGAATTATTAAAATTTGTAATAAAATTTGGATCAAATTTTTCAAAATGTCTGATTCTACTATGTTGTGGAATTTTTAAATCAGGATAATTTTTTTCAATAGTATTTATTACATATTCAACAGTATAAGGCAATTTATCTAAATTTATTTGAAAATGGTGTAATTCGTCCCGTAATCCTATTTCATATATAGCAGTAGCTCTTTCTCTCGTTGTTTCTATTTTTTGTAAAGTTTTAATTAATTGTTTGTTATTCCATTGTACTGAATGATATCCATCTGAAATTTTAGCAGTTATCTCAACTTCAGCATTTTTTGGTATATGCTGATCAGGCAAGGGAATACGTTGCATTATTTTAATACCGCTTTTAATCAACGCTTCATACTTTTCACGAGACATCGATAACAACCAGTCGATTCTATCTATTCCCAACCACATTAATACCTCTGGCATTAATTCTTGGATACGAACGTCGCGTTCTCCTGCTATATTTTCTGTGTGTTGAAAATAAGTTGCTGAACAATCTCCTCCTTCTTGTTTTTTACGAGCATTATAAACTCTATATTTTACCACTTCGTCCAAAGCTCGACCTTCTTTTCTGAAATATACAATAATTCCTACACCGTTTCGTTGAGCACACTCGACACAACATTTCATCGCATATGTGAGGTACGGGCGGCATGTACATATGTCTGTTCCAAAAACATCAGAACCATTACATTCATCATGAACTCTAACAGAAACTTCAGCCATCGGATCTGATACTTTTTTAATATCATTGAATATATATATTGTGATTCCTCCAATATTTGGTAAAAAAACATTGTAATTTTTATCAAAAATTTTTTCATTATTCGTAGATTTATAAATTGCTTTCCGCAAATCGTCTTCACTCATATCTAATTTTTTTGACAATTTTTTAATATTCCATGTATATTGAACGGCTATTTTTGTTACGTTTATTCCACCATCAGAATCAACAATAACACCATCTTTGAATAATTTTCCATCTAATTCAGGAATATTCAATGTAGCAGTAGTACAAGCCATTGTTGGAATTTCTGCTGTCAAACCTAATGGATTAATTGATGAAATATCATTCCATTTTTTACGTGTCAATGGATTATTTAAATGTTCTAAAAGATTTTCATTTAAATATTCAGTCTCTTTTAATCTATTATATTTCAAAATATCTTTATTTTTCCTTACTTCTGCTAAACAACGATAAAGCGAATAAGCACCGCCATAAGTTCCTAAATATTTCCCCGAGTTAATTTCACTATTAAGCTTCTCGTATTCATTCATTAAATTTATATAATATTTAATATAATATAATTGTTATTACATTTATTATTTGAAGTAACTTTCCAATATATTAGAATTAATTTTATAACATATAAAACATAATGCGGTATAATGACTTGTTATATCGTCATCTACTATTTTACCCTCTTTAGATAATTTTTCAGATTCAATTACAAAATGTTTTTTAAATTCATCAAAATCATTAGTTATTTCCATATATTTATTCATTAATTCGAATTGCCATTTTTCTTTCTCATTAAATTTTTTATTTAAAATATTCATCATGCTAGTAGTTACATTTGATTCATTGTATGTTTCTTTCATTTGTTTAACATCATAACCAACGGCATTAACTTGTGTTTCCAATTTATTTGTTAATTCTGATATTTGATTTTCATAATCATCAATAATATTTGCAAGTTTTTTTACTTCTTTTTCTAATTCATATATTTTAGATCTATCAGTAATAGATTCTCTTTCACATACAGCTAATCTATTATCATATGCGTTTAACATAGTTTCTAATTCTAACATACTTTCTTCCATTCTATGATATTGAGGAGATCGTCTTGAAAATAAATTACCCATTATATTATTGTTTTATATTCAATAATAAAATGATATTTTTATATTAAAAAGTGTTAATAACATTATATTCATTACATCTATTTGTAATAAAATGATATTCAATTATTTGGATATAAAAATAATAATTAATTAATTTATTAAAATTGATTAATAAATATATTAATTACTAAAAATTAAAATGAGTAAAACTTATCAATACGGAAAAGATTTGAACGGGAGATAATTGGCAATTGATAAATAATGATTCCGTATTTATTAATTACTGAAAAGGAATTTAAAAAATTAATTACTTTCAAATATTCTTATAAAAGGTATATATTTACTTTATTATGGTATGCGGTATTAGGTCTGGGTATTTATTATAATAAATATATAATACCTGATTTTGGATTTATAAATTATTATTGGATAAATATTTTAGTATTTATGGTTTTATTTATATTTTTATCAAGGGGATTATTAACATCCGTTCCAAATAATTCAGTAACTGATAAAGAAATAGATGAAGAATTTAAAAATAAAATAGCTGTAATAATAGCTTGTCATAATAGTGAAGATGTATTACCTTATACATTAGAGGCTGCTTTAAAACATTTTTCGGGGGAGGCAATATATATTGCTGATAATAATAAAGTTCTACCTATTGAAAATATTAGTAACGAAATATGTGAAAAATATGGTGTTAATTATATTTATACACAAGTTTCTAATAAAACATTGGCTCTGAGAAATACCGTAAATTATATAGATAATAAATATGAATATTTAATTTCAATGGATGATGATACATTATTTCCAGAAAAATTTTATATTAATCAAAATATTTTTAATGACGAAAAGATAGGATGTATTGGTTTTGGAATTAGAATTAAAAATAAAAAGAACATCATTGAACGATGTGTAGATATAGAATATAAATTATATTCTTATAGTTGTTTTTCAAGAAATTTTGGTTCAACGGATTTTGGTGTAGGAATAGCTTACATGATGAAAAAAAATTTATTTAAAAAATGTATTGACATCAATCCTTGTGATGGTAGATTACCATTTGGTGAAGATGGAATACAAGGTATTATATGTAGACAAAATGGATATATTATATTACAGGATTTAAATAATTTCTTTTTAACATATTGTCCTAATAAATTATTTACTTGTGGAAAAAGTAAAGTGATATCTGGTTATGATGCTGGAACATTATGGAAACAACGTCCTTTGCGGTGGTATCGTTCTGGAACAGTTAGATTGGTATTAGAATTAAGTACAATATTTAACTTCAATGTTAAAAGAAAGAACGATAATATAATAGTTGGTTTATTAAGAAATATTTATTATAGATGTTGGAAATTATTAGAGGTATTAATGATTTTTATTATAATTAGTTTTCCATATATTTTGTATCAGAATATCTCAATTAGTGATTTTTCAAGATTCGGAAATTTTTTATTATTATATTCTTTATTTCCAATAATATTGTCATTAAATATGCTGATGTGTAAATTTAAGTTTAGAAATAAGAAAGATTTAAAGATAGATTATACTATGTTATTAGTATATCCATTATTTATGAAAATTAAGTTTTTAATGAATGTTTTTGGATTTTTAAGTTGCATAGTATTTTTCATTCCATTTGAAACATATTTTGGATTTTATAATTTAAGGAATTATACATTTAAAGAAGAAGATAAAAGCATTAAATCACCAACATTAGATGAGATTGATATGGAAGAAATAGATAACGTTGAAATTAGTATAATTGACAATGGTGATAATAAACATTATGAAATTAGTATAATTGACAATGGTGATAATTTGGTATAATTGACGATAATGAATGAATGAATTATACAATGTTAGATATTCAATTTAAATCTTTGAATATTGGACTGGTTATCTAATATATTTTTTTATTTTTTCATATATTGATAACTATTTTAAAGGTAATGAAAACAATTTTTATTAATAAAACGAAATGC
>Ga0208523_1000185_pt1 | contig 14247 bp, 8 predicted proteins | sample ETNtaG_17_FD_185770 | JGI IMG/M metagenome (GOLD analysis project Ga0208523, IMG submission 185770) | Marine microbial and viral communities from oxygen minimum zone, Eastern Pacific Ocean - ETNP201302PF82A (SPAdes) (version 2) | ecosystem: Environmental > Aquatic > Marine > Oceanic ...
GACTTATAATAGCTATAAATAAGGTCTAGCTGTACCTGATGGGATAGGGGACCGAACGGGTAGCGCGAATCTAGCGCGCTTAACGTTTGTGCTGCAGCGCTGAAGTTACCTACTTCCATGCTCTGCTTTGCTCTGTCGTACAGTTGCTGCGCACCCATGTTAGCTAATACGGCTTTTTCTTCATTATCTGAAGAGCTACATCCTGCGACAGATACCATAGCACCCAATAAAACGGGGGCCAGTAGACGAAATGATTTCATAATAATTCTATTTTCCTGCTAAACAGTTTTAATACTTCGCTGTCTAAGCTCATGTGTTAAACAACAACACTTTAATTGCATTCTAACGTACTAACGATGAGAAAAACCATACAAAAACGTAAACAAGGCAGTGTACAGCGTGAATACTTGTTATAATACCCTTTTTTAGACGTAATCAATGGTGTTATGACACAGTCGCCGAACACAATACAATTAGAAGCTTCAACGGAAGCTGCGCATTTTGGTTTACGGTTAGATCAGGTTTTGGCTGATTTGTTCCCTGAATATTCTCGTTCTAAGTTAAAAACTTGGATCCAAGATGGGAATGTTGCTGTAAACGGTGAAGTAATCACCGTGCCTCGCCACAAAATGCAAATGGATGAACTTGTTACTGTACAGGCCGAAATGGATGTACAAGTAACGAGCGAAGCGCAAGACATCGCGTTAAACATTGTTTATGAAGATGAACACATCCTAGTCATAAACAAACCTGCAGATTTAGTTGTGCATCCAGGTGCAGGAAACCCAAGCGGTACCGTGCTAAATGCCTTGTTAAATCATTGTCCAGAGATAGACAAAGTTCCACGTGCGGGCATTGTCCATCGCCTTGACAAAGACACGACGGGGTTAATGGTAGTAGCAAAAACAATTCCTGCTCAAACGCATCTTGTTGACCAACTTCAACGTCGGGAAATGAGTCGTGAATACGAAGCCGTTGCCTTAGGTACGATGGTCGCTGGTGGTATTGTAGATGCGCCTATTGGTAGACACGCAACAAAACGTACGCATATGGCAGTACGTGAAATGGGCAAACCAGCGGTCACTCATTTTCGTGTTATCGAAAAATTTCGCGCATACACGCACCTGCGTTTGAAGCTTGAAACTGGCCGTACGCACCAAATCCGCGTACACATGGCCCACATTAAGCATCCTTTGCTTGGCGACCAAGTTTATGGCGGGCGTCCTCGTCTTCCTAAAGGGGCGTCAGAAGAATTTATCGCTGCGCTTCGCGGATTCCAACGTCAGGCGTTGCACGCCGCACAGCTCTCGCTGTTTCACCCTGAAACTGAAGAGTGGATGACGTGGAAAGCTCCCCTACCTCAAGATATGCAGGACTTGCTTAAAGCCGTGAAAAAGGACACCGCGGACAATCCACAAGATATGCTTTAATGAGTAAGGCGAACTTATGACATTGTCAGCTGCGAATTCACCTATTTCATCCACGCTGGATTTGATTACGCCAGCGTGGTCATGTCCCGCAAATGTTGTTGCATACACAACGACAAGAATGGGAGGTACAAGCATAGGTGATTTTGCAGGTTTGAACGTTGGCGCCCACGTGGGGGACGACCTGCTACTAGTGAAAGCCAATAGAAGCCTAATTCCACATAGTGAAAAGATCACATGGTTGGAGCAAGTGCACAGCAACCGCGTGGTGTCATTGCCGAGCGCAGATACCACCGCTGATGCGTCGTATTCTTCTTCAACATCGCATTTTTGTGCGGTGATGACCGCAGACTGCGTGCCCATTTTATTGTGTGATGAAAGCGGTCAAGAAGTGGCGGCAGTACATGCTGGTTGGAAAGGTCTCGATACTAACATTATCGGAAGTGCAGTTTCACACTTTGGCAGCGACGCAAAAAAACTCATCGCTTGGGTTGGTCCTGCAATCAGCGGGCCCTGCTACGAAGTTGATGCACAGTTGGCGAGTAAGTTTCGCCATATAGACGGTGCCATTGCCAATAGCTCTAATAGAGGGAAGTACTTATTAGATCTACCTCTAGTGGCACAGGTGCAATTGCAGCAAGCTGGCGTTGAGAGTATTACACAAAGTAACTTGTGTACTTACACTGACGAACAGCGTTTTTACTCCCATCGAAGAGCTACGCATCAAAACAAGCGCACGACTGGGCGTATAGTTAGCGTAATAGGCCTGCTTTAAATTGTTTCGAAAAAAGGCGGCAGTTTTAGTCTGATCACACAGTTGCGCTAGATCAAACTTCATACATTATTTGTTATCTTTTTGGCTAACTTTTTAATCTCATACTTGAATCGCAATTGAGCAGCCTACATAACTAGAACATAAAGAATACCATTCCGCATAGATCATTACCCACTCAGCGAGAGTTAAAATGTTCGTAATCGCGGCGTGTTAACGCAGGTATAGTTGTTCATTAATTAGGTTGAGATTATGAGACTAGATAGATTTACCAGTAAATTTCAGCTCGCAATATCCGATGCTCAATCACTCGCATTGGGGCGAGATCATCAATACATTGAACCTGTCCATTTAATGACTGCCATGCTAAATCAGCAAGGCGGGTCAGTACGCCCTTTGCTTGACCAAGCAAACATCAATGTAAATGCGCTACGCTCAGCACTGAGCCAAGCTATTGAGCGCCTACCTCGTATTGAAGGCATTGGGGGAGATGTTCAATTAAGTAAAGACAGCGGCATTTTGCTAAATCTTTGTGACAAGATAGCGCAGCAGCGAAAAGACGAATACATCACTTCAGAAATCTTTGTTCTAGCGGCGCTACAAGATAAAGGGCGCTTGGGGGAAATACTCAAAAGCCTGAATATCACTAAAGAAGCTATTGAAAGCGCAATAGACGACATGCGTGGTGGCCAGAAGGTCACGGATCCTAATGCTGAAGATGTACGTCAGGCGCTTGAAAAATACACGACAGATTTAACCGAGCGAGCAGAACAAGGCAAGCTCGACCCGGTCATTGGTCGAGACGATGAGATTCGCCGAACTGTTCAAGTACTGCAGCGTCGAACCAAAAACAACCCAGTACTCATTGGTGAGCCGGGTGTGGGTAAAACGGCTATTGTTGAAGGGTTGGCTCAGCGCATCATTAATGGCGAAGTGCCTGAGGGCTTAAAGAACAAGCGTGTTCTTGCCCTTGATATGGGCGCGTTAGTGGCGGGAGCTAAATATCGCGGTGAGTTTGAAGAACGCCTTAAAGCAGTGCTTAATGAGCTGGCTAAAGAAGAAGGCCGCGTGATCTTATTCGTTGACGAACTGCACACCATGGTAGGTGCAGGGAAGGGCGATGGAGCGATGGATGCAGGTAATATGCTTAAACCTGCGTTAGCCCGTGGTGAACTTCACTGCGTTGGTGCTACAACACTGGATGAATATCGTCAGTACATTGAAAAAGACGCAGCACTTGAACGTCGTTTCCAAAAGGTATTAGTTGAAGAACCAAGCGTTGAAGACACTATTGCTATTCTGCGTGGCTTAAAAGAGCGCTATGAGCTCCATCACTCGGTAGATATTACTGATCCCGCTATCGTTGCAGCGGCAAGTTTGTCGCATCGTTATATTAGCGACCGCCAATTGCCAGACAAAGCCATTGATCTTATAGACGAGGCTGCGTCTAGCATTCGATTGCAAATAGACTCCAAGCCCGAAGAGATGGATCGTCTAGAGCGTCGTATCATCCAGCTAAAATTGGAAGAGCAAGCTCTGGCCAAAGAAACAGATGATGCGAGTCATAAGCGACTTGAGATGATTGAGTTAGAGCGTGAGCAAGCGGAAACCAAGTACGCAGAGCTTGAGAAAGTGTGGTTGGATGAGAAAGACGCCATGCAGGGCACTCAAACCATTAAAGGGGAGCTTGAGCAGGCTAAACTTGACTTGGAGATAGCGCGACGTGCATCTGATTTGAATCGTATGTCGGAACTTCAGTACGGCCGTATTCCAGAGCTTGAAGCAAAGTTAGAGCAAGCGGCTGAAAACGAAACTCGCGAGACGACGTTACTTAAAAATAAAGTGACGGACGTTGAAATTGCAGATGTGCTTTCGCGATGGACGGGTATACCTGTAGCGCGAATGCTTGAGGGCGAGCGTGATAAGTTGTTGCGTATGGAAGACGTACTTCACAAACGAGTTGTTGGACAAGAAGAAGCGGTTGAAGCGGTTTCAAACGCAATTCGACGTTCACGTGCTGGGCTTGCGGATCCAAACCGACCTATTGGCTCATTCTTATTTTTAGGGCCTACTGGCGTGGGCAAAACTGAGCTCTGCAAAGCCTTGGCAGGCTTTATGTTCGATACTGAAGATGCCATGGTGCGTATCGATATGTCAGAGTTTATGGAAAAACACTCGGTAGCACGCTTAGTGGGGGCACCTCCAGGCTATGTTGGCTACGAGGAAGGTGGCTACTTAACCGAAGCTGTGCGTCGCAAGCCATACTCGGTCATTTTATTGGACGAGGTTGAAAAGGCACATCCAGATGTATTCAATATTCTGCTTCAAGTACTAGATGACGGCCGGTTGACTGACGGACAAGGACGTACTGTAGATTTTAAAAATACCGTTGTGATCATGACGTCCAACTTAGGCTCAGATATCATTCAAGATAAGCACAACGAAAGTCAGTATGACGATATGAAGGCGTCGGTAATGAGTGTTGTAGGGCAACACTTCAGACCGGAGTTCATCAACCGCGTCGATGATATTGTGGTATTCCATCCATTAGGGAAGGAGCAAATAAAATCTATTGCTAAAATTCAGCTTGCCTCGCTTCGCGCTAGGCTCGCAGAAAAAGGATATAAGCTTACTCTATCTGCTGCGGCTATGGATAAATTGGCGGACGCGGGTTTCGATCCAGTGTTTGGCGCACGTCCGCTTAAGCGAGCGATACAAGTGCAGGTGGAAAATCCACTCGCGCATCAATTGCTTGCTGGCGAATTAATACCGGAATCAACCATTCGTATTGATGCAGATGACAGCGGACTTTTCGTTGTCAGCAATTAAAACCAAAAGGCACTGGAGACAGTGCCTTTTTTATTGCCAGTAGATTCCGCGAAAGACCATTAATCGGCAGCTTCATAACAAAAAACGATTTACTAAAAAGCCACTGGTCGAAGAGCGACAGATTACGCTTTCTTGTTTAATGAATTTTCCTAATACAGCTAATTAATTTTCTTGATTTAATAATGATAACGATTATCATTAACTTATTGTTGAGAGGGTTAAGAGGTTGCGATGCAGTTATATAATTCAAACGAAGCGGTAGTTTCTGCGCGCTCAATGCCCCGAGATATAGCTAAGCTTTGTGCGCATTTCATATTATGCATGATTGTGAGCGCAGTCGGTGCCATAGGTACTGGTTTTGCCGTATTTGCATTGAGTGTAAATCAAGCGACATTCTCGCCTGCAGATACTATTATGTCTGCACTTACTGTGTTTTCTCTGTCTTTGTGTTTAAGTTGGTTTTCGCAAAGTTGGGGTAAGACACTTCAATCAATATCATTACTTTCACTTATCGTGTTAGCAACAAGTAGCCTTTTATTATTTTTCTATTGAGCGATTTATGCTCAATATTCTTCATCTCTTTACACAATTAACATTCAAAAAGTAAACCTCTGATTATGCGAATTTAGGAAAAAGTTAATATTCTAAACTCGGTTTATCCTCTGAGCACGAACGAATACATTATCCGCCCGTTAACGACATGTTAAATAGTTTCAGCTATTAGGACGAATAATGAAAACAAACAATAAATACACCCTACGCTTATCTGCTTGTGCATTAGCGCTAATTCTTAACCCTTCTCACGGCATAGAGTTGTTCAACGGGAAGGTTGGTAACGAACACGTTAAGGTTAGTGTTGGAGGTTATGCCAAAGTAGATGTCAGGCATGTTGAAGGGGATATTGCTTATCAGGATTATTGGATTGGTAATTTTCCTGGCGGGGAAGCAATAGAGACATCACACACAGGTTTCAATGTAGGAGAGTCACGCTTAAATATGGGCGTTTCTATAGGGGAGGTGAGTACTTTTATAGAAGTCGATATGTATGGCGGAGGCGGTAACGAAGCGGTAAGTAACTCTACTAACTTGAGATTACGTCACTTCTTCATCACCTATAAGAACTGGAGTGCGGGGCAAAACTGGAGCACCTTTATGCCGCTTCACGTTATTCCTGAGTCGTTAGATTTTGGTGGTCCTCATGTAGGAGAAGTGTTTGCAAGGCAAGTTCAGGTTAGATACACCTCTGGAAACTGGCAATTTGCCATCGAAAGCCCGGAGACCATTGGGGATGGTGATACCGACGCACCTGCCAATGCCGTAGGGCTTACAGGTGTAGCCGCTGACCCTGATGAGTCTACGCCCGACTTTGTTGTACGATACAATTTAGATAGTCAATATGGGCAATATGCTTTCGGCTCTGTAATACGACTTGTCGATCAAGGAGGGGTCGAAGAAGTTACAGCAGCAGTAAATATCGCAGGCAAAATACCACTTTTTGCAAAAGATGATCTACGTTTTCAATTAACCGCGGGTAAGCCCGGTCGGTATGCTGCGGCCGGCATGACTGCTGATGTTGTTGAGGATCCTGCAACTCAAACATTGGAAACGGAAAGTACGCTGGCTTATACCGTAGCGTATCGCCATTTTTGGACCGAAACTCTCCGCAGCACTGTATTTTATGGAGCAGCTAAAACAGATATTTTGGGGCGCAAACGTTCGCACTGGGCGGTGAATGTAATTGATACGGTAGCGCCGCGCCTTGATGTTGGCCTAGAGTTTGGTGCTTATTCTATCAATGATGACAATATAGACAGCATTGACTCCAATTACATCCAAGCGTCAGCTAAGTTCGCGTTTTAAGATCGCTTCAATTATGTTTAGCGCCATGTTTTTGATGTAAACAGAGATTACTTCAATGTTTATCAATAAAAATAGGCGCTTCTATTGCTAAACGCCTCTTGAAGGTAGTTGACCAGTAGCTTTAGCTTTTTGTCAGGCTGACGCGAACGAGGATAAACGGCATAAATACCCATAGTCTTAGTTACGTACTCGACAAGTAAAGGCGAAAGCGCCCCATCTTCGATATCTTCATGCACTAATGCCTTGGGAAGAAATGCTACACCCACACCTGCAATAGCGGCTTGCCTTAACGCATCCAAGTTATTTGACTGCATTCGCCCGTCAATTTGAACGTTGTGAAGCTCTCCTTCAATATGAAACGGCCAGAAGTCTGGGCCAGTGCTATCGTACTTGTAAATTAAACAATTATGTTCAGTTAAGTCGTCAGGATGATTTGGGCGGCTTTCGTTTTTAAGATATGTGGGGCTTGCGCATACTATCCATTTTGAATCTATAAGGCGTTTAGCAATAAGAGAGGAGTCCTCAAGATGTGCTGTACGAATGGCGAGATCGTAACCTTCTTCGATGATATTGGTGACGCGATTGGTAATTGCAAGCTCTACATCCACCTCTTCGTGTAAATTGCAAAACTCGGCAATTGCGCGATTTAAGACCAGTTTTGCCGATACATTGGGCATAGTAATTCGGATTTTTCCACGCACTTCATCACTGTAACCACTGACGGCATCTTCTGCGTCTTGAATGGCTAAATTGGCGATTCTCGCCTTATTGTACAGTGTTCTTCCTGCATCAGTTAAATTGAGCTTTCGTGTAGAGCGGTAAAGCAATTGAACGTTCAAATCTGACTCTAATCGTGCGATACGCTTACTTACTACAGAATTAGTTAGGTTGAGTTTTTGAGCGACCTTTGAAAAAGAGCCTTCATCAACTACGTTCACAAAAAGGATAATATCGTCTGCTTTTGCCACTATTAGTCCAAAAATGGAAATAAACTTTGTCTTTAATGCATATATATCAACACGTGAGAAATTAGTACAGTCGCATACCTAAATTTTAACCCTGCATTAACATCGATTTTCTAACGTTAGAAACTCGAATAATTAACTAATTATAATAAGAGGAAAACTCATGAATGAGATAACCCTTGGATTATTAGCATTGTTACCTATAACGCTTTCAGCAGTGCTGCTATTGGGTTTACAGTGGTCTGCGAAAAGAGCAATGCCAGTTGTATTAGCAAGTACAGCACTTATGGCACTTTTAGCATGGGATATGTCGGCAGTACGGGTGGGCGCTTCAATTCTACAAGGCTTAGTGATTACAGTATCTGTTTTGTGGATTGTATTTGGTGCAATTTTTCTGCTCAACACATTGAAATATACTGGAGCAATTGATGTTATCCGCCAGGGTTTCACCAACATTTCACCTGATAGAAGAGTCCAGGCAATAATCATTGCTTGGTGCTTCGGAACTTTTATTGAAGGTGCTTCTGGTTTTGGGACGCCGGCCGCTATAGCGGCTCCTTTGCTTGTTGCCATCGGTTTTCCTGCATTGGCTGCCGTACTTATTGGTATGATGATCCAAAGCACACCCGTCTCTTTTGGCGCAGTGGGAACGCCTATAGTCATTGGTGTAAACAAAGGCTTAGACGGCCAAGCGATCAGTCAGACTTTGCAGGCTCAAGGCTGGCAATGGGAGCAGTTTATTCAACTAATCACCTCTGAAGTGGCAATTATCCACGGAATTATTGGCTCATTTATGCCAGTTTTAATGGCTATAATGCTCACTCGCTTTTTTGGCTCCAATAAGTCTTGGCGCGAAGGGTTACAAATTCTACCTTTCGCCTTATTCGCGGGCGTCAGCTTTACCATTCCTTACGTATTTACCGGCATTGTATTAGGCCCTGAATTTCCATCGTTGATTGGAGGATTGGTGAGCTTGGCAGTGGTTGTTACTGCAGCTAAAAATGGTTTCTTGATGCCTAAAACAACATGGGATTTCCCGCCGAAAGCGTCATGGGACAAAGGTTGGCTGGGTAATTTGGAAATAAAAGCAGACGACATAACGTCACAAAAGGCCATGCATTGGGTTACGGCTTGGGTCCCTTATTTAGTTGTTGCACTTCTGCTCGTTATATCCAGAGTGTTTCCAACAATAAAAGAATTTACTACGTCGCTGACACTCTCATTTGACAACATACTGGGTGAAACGGGTGTAAGTGCATCAATCAGTCCGCTATATCTTCCTGGTGGGTTGTTGTTAATAGGTGCATTGGTTGCAGTAATCATTCAAAGTAAAAAGGTATCCAAGGGAGAAGTGTTGTTTAAGGCTTTCAATGATTCCAGCAAAACGTTGCTAAGTGCTGGTTTTGTATTGATGTTCACAATTCCTATGGTTAGGCTTTTTATTAATTCAGGTGTGAATGGCGCCGACATCGTCAGTATGCCGATAGCTGGCGCGCAATTGTTCGCCAATATGTTTGGCGAAGCTTTCCCATTAATTAGCCCTACTATTGGTGCATTAGGTGCATTTATCGCAGGCTCGAATACAGTATCAAATATGATGTTCAGCCAGTTTCAGTTCGAAGCAGCACTAAGCCTTCAATTGTCACCTGCACTAATTATCGCAGCGCAAGCCGTTGGGGCGGCTGCCGGAAATATGATTGCAATACACAATGTTGTAGCTGCCTCGGCAACGGTAGGATTAATGGGGCAAGAGGGAGCTACTTTAAGAAAGACTGTTATCCCAACTATATATTACGTTGCATTTGCAGGTATTTTAGTATGGTTGGGGGTTTATGTGTTTGACGTCGGCGGTCCATTAGTCGGCACAAACTAATTTTTAATACGCATTGCACTGTTCTAAGGAGTTATACATGCAAACAACCCCAATTATTGACGCTTTTAAACGCGTACTCGGGGAAAGCAATCTTGCCGTAGGAACGCGCCAAACTGAGCACTATCGCAAGGGGTGGCGGTCAGGCGAGGGCGAAGCATTGGCTGTACTTTTTCCACATACGCTAATGCAATATTGGGAAGTGCTAAAGGTTTGCGTTGAATATAACTGCATCATTATTATGCAGGCCGCGAAAACCGGCTTGACCGAAGGCTCAACGCCAAGTGGAAGCGACTACGATAGACCAGTGGTGGTTATAAATACGTTAGCAATGGACGATATTGTTCTGGTTAACGACGGAACGCAAGTATTGAGCTTTCCGGGAGCAACACTGTTCAAACTTGAAAAGGCGTTAAAGCCACTCGGGCGTGCGCCTCACTCTGTAATTGGGTCGTCATGCCTAGGTGCGTCTATTGTCGGTGGTGTTGCAAACAACTCAGGTGGGGCACTTGTCAAAAGGGGACCTGCCTATACTGAGTTATCGCTGTTCGCTCAGGTGGATAAAAGCGGAGAGCTAAAGCTTGTTAATCACCTAGGGATAGATTTAGGCGACACGCCGGAAGAAATTATCGGAAACCTTTCTTCTGGCAACTTTCCAAAATCTCTACCTGAAACCAGTATGAAAGCGTCGGCAAGTGATTATGAACACATCGTTAGAGACGTAAATGCTGATACGCCGAGCCGCTTTAATGCCGATCCAACACGGCTTTACGAAGCCAGTGGATGCGCAGGTAAAATTGCTGTTTTCGCGGTGCGCTTAGACACATTCGAAGTGCCTAATAAAGAACAAACGTTTTATATCGGTACGAATGATGCCTCTGTACTTACTCGTATTCGAAGAGACATACTGACTCAATGTAAAAACGTTCCTGAGGTGGGTGAATATCTTCATAGAGAAATGTTCGATATTGCAGATGTTTACGGAAAAGATACCATCATAAGTATTCAGCGTTTGGGAACTGACTCGCTACCTAAAATGTTTGCACTCAAAGGGCGGGTGGATGCCGTGCTCAACAAGTTACCTCTGCTTCCTCCTTACCTAAGCGATAGATTGATGCAGTTCGGTAGTAAGTTCTTTTCTGACCAAATACCCTCGAGTATAAGAACCTACCGCGACAAGTACGAGCATCATCTAATCCTTAAAATGAGCGATGGTGGCATCGAAGAGGTTAAAACGCTTTTGGCCAAGCTGTTTAACGAAGAGAAGCTAGATGGTGACTTCATTACTTGTAATGAAGAAGAAGCGTCTAAGGCGTTTTTATTACGTTTTGCTGCAGCTGGCGCCGCGGTTCGCTATCAAACGTTACACCATAAGCAAGTAGGAGACATCTTAGCATTGGACATCGCATTGCGCCGCAACGATGATTTATGGGTAGAGAACCTGCCTGAGCACATCGCCAAACACGTTGAAAAGTCACTTTATTATGGACATTTTTTCTGCCATGTCTTTCATCAAGATTACATACTAAAAAAAGGCAGCGACGCCAAAAAAGTAAAAGCAGATATGTTGGCACTATTAGACAGTCGTGGCGCTAAGTATCCTGCTGAACACAATGTAGGTCATTTGTATGAAGCCGAAAGTAACTTGCAGAAATTTTACAAAGACTTAGATCCAACCAATACGTTTAACCCTGGTATTGGCAAAATGGAAAAGCACAAACGCAATTGTTCGTGCTGCCTTTAGCTGCATGCGAAGAGAGCCTTATAGGCTCTCTAATAGCGTTCTTGCTTGAGGACGCTTAAAGAAAGGGCGTTCCACTTTTACTGCATATTCTAACTCTTTTTTCGCCTCTTCAATTCTATTGAGCTTGGCTAGCGTGTAGCCCAGATGATAGCGAATATTTGGGTCGTTGGCGTCTCTGGCGAACGCATCCCTCAGCATTTTAAGGCTGCCTTCATAGTCTCCTTGTAGCGCTTTGATGTGACCGTAGGTATCCAATATTTTTGCTGAGTTTGGTTGAAGCTCGTAGGCCTGACGTGCATAGTTTTTTGCAGTGACTAGCGATTCCTCGATATGCATGATCGCTAGGCGATTGTAAGCCTCAGCAGGGTTGAGTAAGTTTGGTTGCTCAACAAGTTCCTTGTAAAGCGCTATCGACTCATCGAACTCTTGAATAAAGAATAAGTATTGCGCCAACAGGTTTTTTGCCAGCAGATTGTTTTCATTCTCGCTCACCAGCTTTCTTGCCGTATTCAAAAATACATCTACAAACTGATCGTTCAGTGCGTAGTTGTAAATGGCAACAAAAGCCTGTGCAAAAGAAGCGTCTACATCTAACGCTTTTTCGAACTCTTTGATAGCACGTTCACTGTTTCCCTTATTTGCTGCCAATCGGCCTTTCAAGAAATAATAAAGCGGATTTTGTTGTTGGTTTGCGGGAATGGTTGTTAGCAATGATTGTGCTTTGTCGTTGTTTTGCATGTCGAGCAGTAGGCTCACATAGCGCAACGTGACAAACGTACTTGTATTCGCTATTTCATACGCTCGGGCCATGGCGTCTAAGGCGTTTTCATCATTATCAACTCTTCGAGCTTGGTCAGCATATGCGATAAGCTTGCCGGCATCGTCATTGATAAAATTCCTCACAATACTTAGCGTTTTTTCTGCATCGGCACGTTGACCTGCTTCTAACTGAAGCGCTGCTTTTCGAAGGAGATAATCGGCGTTGTCGAAATCGTCTTTGATTAAGAGGTCTAAGTGATAGAGCGCATTTTTTGTGTCGCCTTGTTGTTGATACAAAGACGAAACGCGCTCTCTCGCTCCAGTATTTGAAGGTGTGAGCGTCAATATATCGAGATAAATTTGCTTAGCTTCTTCTAGGTTTCCTGCTTTGTTTAAATTGAACGCTTTCAGCATCAGCGTTTCATTATGTTGGGGAGACAGAGCAAGTAACTCTTCTACTAGCAGGTTAGATTTATCGACATTTCCTAAACGGCTTTCCGTGGCTGCTAAATTGAATTTCGCAGGGAAAAGTGTCGGGTTTTGCGCTAGCGCTTTTTCTATGTTGACCTTGGCTTCTTCTAATCGACCCTGTCTAATCAATATACCGGCTTTAAGATTGAAAACTTCTGCTTCGTTTGGAAACAAAGCGCTTAGTAAGTCAGCGCCTTTTAATGCATTCTTAAACTGCTGAGCTTGTAAATTCATCAATGAATAAGTGAAAAGAAAGCCGGCATTATCCTTGTAGGTAGATAAGTTATTTTCAAGAATCGATAGCGCTTCATCTTGCTTACCTCTAGCAGCCATTAATTTAATCTTAAATAGCTGGAGCTTGTTTTCATTCGGGTATTTATATTCAAGATTTTGCAAAAGTCGCTCGGCTTTAAACGCTTTGTTTTGGCGAATAAATAAGTCACCTAAAAGCAGTGCTGAGTCTGGGTCTTCCATTAACGCATCCTGATGACGTTCAAGCAGGGCAAGGGCCTGCTTATCTTGTTGAGTCGCCATGTAAACTTGGCTCAACATCAATACCGCCTGCAGGTCATCAGGCTCCTGCTGCAAGTAAGCATTAAAGTCCTTTGCGGCTGTTTCCATGTTGTTGTTAAAGAAGTTCGTTAAACCACTTATATATAACAACATCGGTTGAGAGGTTATCAGCTCAGGGTCAAGCTGCGCCATGAAGTCGTTAAGTTCTTTTAGCTTTGCATTATCAATAGCTTGCTGGTTGTCTCTACTTTGTAGCCAGCTGTTGAGTAATATGGCTAGCGGATCGTTCGGCGTGTCCTCAATGATCTCATCAACAAAAAGCTTTGCGGTATCGTAGTCTTTTGCTTCTAAGTACAAGTCTACAAGGTTACGTAGCGCAATAGGATCGTCGCGGTTAAACGTCAATGCTTTTTGTAAATGCGCGGTTGCTGCGTCAGTATCTCCCTGTCGATAAGCAAGCTGGCCCTTCAATCGCCATGTTATTGCGTTTTCTGGTTCTAACGACATGGCTTTATCGATAAGAGAATTTGCTTTAGATAAGTCTTCATTTTGAAGGGCAATTGAGGCTAAGCCGTTTATAGCTGGCACGAAGTTAGGTGTGCGTGAGACTATGGTGCTATAGTCGCGTAAGGCGCATAGCTCGTCTTCCAGTCTAGTGCACGCAGTTGCACGAATCATTAACCACTCGCGCTCTGCCTCTCCCGACAGTTTGTTTAAATCGGCAAAATCGACAATCTCTTTATATCTGTTCAAGAACAGCCAAGTGTTGCCAAGCGGTTCTGCCAGAAGGTTAATGTCAGCACCCATTTCAAGTGCTTCTACGAACTCCATTTCGGCCGCGGTTAGGTAGCCGTTTATAAGCAGTATTTCACCCATTAGTATCTTTGCAGCTAGATTTTCAGGGTCTTTCTGTAAGCTGTTTTTAAGGTGGATATAGGCTTCGTCGTATTCGTTTTGATTAAACGCGGTCAGTGCTTTTTCGTAGTCTTCTGACGTAGAAGCAAAACTGTTAAAAGCGATTAATGATGAGGCAACTG
>Ga0208523_1000196_pt1 | contig 14021 bp, 18 predicted proteins | sample ETNtaG_17_FD_185770 | JGI IMG/M metagenome (GOLD analysis project Ga0208523, IMG submission 185770) | Marine microbial and viral communities from oxygen minimum zone, Eastern Pacific Ocean - ETNP201302PF82A (SPAdes) (version 2) | ecosystem: Environmental > Aquatic > Marine > Oceanic ...
GATATTATTATATTTTTTCCAATCTATTTTTGGAGAATTTTCTGAAAGAACACTATGATAACTACCTGAACAAATAATTCCGGTTATTTTTTTGGAAATTTTATGTAATTGAGTATAATGATAAACCTCACAATATACATTTTCTTTCCGAACTAATTTAGCAATCAGTTTTGTATATTGGGATTCAAAATCTATTATGATTATATGCGACGAATTCATATATAATCATAATAATATTAATTATTCTTATTTTACATAAGAATAATTTTGTTTACTTTCATTAACCATTTATTAGTTATTGAATCATCATAATTTTTATTTTTACTTATGCGATTATTATCAGATGTGAAATTATAATTATGAGATATTATTGGAGGATAAGAATAATATACATTTAAATCTTTAAAAGCATGATCCTTTATTTGATTATCTATTGCAGTAACTAATGGTTTAGATTTTTTTATTAAAGTTTTTAAAGATTTTTTATTAACCATATATCCAAAAAAACCTGTATTGTATATCCCCTTTGTCGCCATTGTAGTCGGAGTTAATAAATTCTTTGAATATTTTTTCCCTATTATAGATGTACCACCTAAAAATAACATATCCCAATTATCTGGTAATTGATTAATACAAATTTTTAATCGAGTCCAAAAATTTTTTGGAATTGTTGCATCATCTTCTAAAATTATTGCTATATCTTCTTCCCAAGTTTTTATTGTTTTCCACAATGTTATGTGAGATAATGCTACACCAACCTGACCTCTTTTTAGCCATTTTGCTGTCACTAACCCATCAGCATAAAGTTTGTCTAAATTTAATCCTTTACCATTAATTGCTTTAAACCTTATAAAATCCATATTCGCATCTGATAATTGACTTCCTATAAACTTTAATCTATCTGGACTTTCATCTAAATTTATTACATATGTAATAATATTAGGAACTTTAGTATCTACAAAATTCTCTTGAATAAATTTTTTTTTGTAAAATGAAAACCCAACTATGATTAAAATACCAAATATTACATAATAAATTTCTTTATTATTAAGAATCATTTCTTATAATTTATAATTAGAAAATTATATGTCATTGATTAATTAAATTATCAATTACTAAAATACTCCTTTAATAAATTTTCTGCAATTTGAATACTATTTAAACTAGCACCACGAAATAAATTATTAAATGTTATAAACATCGAATAAGTATTTTTCAAACAATCATCTTTTCTTAAACGACAAACAAATACTTCATGTTTATCTTTTATATCTATTGGTGTAATTATATCGTCATTTATTAATATTAACTCTTCTTGTAAATCCATTCTTTCTTTTATATCTGTTAACAATATGTCATTATTAAAGGTAATATTTACTGATAATGAATGACAAAAATCAATTGGTATTCTCACGCACGTAGCAATAACTTTTATATTATTATTTTTTAAAATTTTTCTTGTTTCATAAATTAATTTTGCCTCTTCTGATGTTATATTTTGAGAATTTAAAGTACCAATTAATGGAATTACATTGTTATGAATTTGTTTACAATATTCTGGATTTTCAATAACATTATCCTGTTGCTCTCTAATTAATTGATTTAATCCAGAATATCCTGAACCTGATACACTTTGAAATGATGTTATTATCATTTTCTTTATACCAAAATCATTTAATTTATATATTGCCATTATTAACCCAGCAGTAGTACAATTACTATTTGATATTATTCTTTTACCCATTTTCAATAACTCTTTATTTACTGGTGGTATTATTATATCAACCGAATCATTTAATCGGTAATAACTCGAATTATCAATGATAAAACAATTTTCATTATTTTTTAAATATAACGGACAATATTTTTTTGCTAATGTAGCAGAAGAACAAAAAAAAATTATATCTAGGTCTATTATTTTTAAACTATCATCAGCACTAATCACTTCATATTGAATATCCTTTACTTTTATTTTTTTTCCTTTACTTTTTGGTGAAGCAACTAATGTTGCATGAGTAATATTAAAATTTCTTGCTTTTATTAAATCAATTAAAACTTTACCTACTAAACCTGTACAACCAAATATTAATACTTTAACCATATTACTTATAATTATACTTTTATAAATTTTAATCTTTAAAGGGTTTAAATGAAAATATTAATTACTAAAAATGATGTAAAATTAATTAAAGATATATTTATATTAATTATATATAAAAAATGACATCATATATTTGGAATAATAATAGAACAAAAAAAAGAAGACTTTCTCAAATGTCTGGAAGTGTTGATCCTAATGATGCTTCAACTGATTTATTGAAATTATTATTTGAGGCAAAGGGTGAAGAGGCTGCTGAAGATTTATTACAAGATGAAAATATAGTAACTCGTAAACATAATCAAATCCATTTTTATGCTGATGTTACCAAAAAAACTTGCCATCGTTTAATTCAACTTCTGGAAGATGCTAATGATGAACTAGCAGAAACTGATCGTAAATATGGTGGAAAAAATTATCAAAATAAAATTTTCTTATTTATTAACTCTGATGGAGGTTGTGTTCATTCGGCTCTCAGTGTAGTTGATAGAATTTTACAATCTGAATATGAAATTGTATCAATTGTTGAAGGTGTTGCTGCCAGTGCCGCAACTATTATATCTATGGTATGTCATCATAGATATATTCAACCAAATGCACAAATGCTTATTCATGAATTGTCTTCTTCATGTTGGGGAAAATTTCATGAAATGAAAGAAGAAGTTGATAATTTAGACAAATTACATAAAGCATTAGTTTTATTATACAAAAAATATACTTCACTTAATAAAAGAGAATTAGATAAAATTCTTTTACATGACTACATGTGGACTGCGAAAGAAAGTAAACAAAAAGGTTTTGTTGATAATATCAAAAATCAACGTGTGCGAGATATGAATATACCTACCAGAAAGAGAGAATAAAATTGAATTAAATATTTAATTGTAAATAATATTTAATAATATATTAAAAAATATTGATATAAACTGAAATGAATATTTGTACTCGATCAATTATTTCTGGTGAAAATTGTGGACTTATATGTAATCGTAAATTATCAGAAGAAGGCTTTTGTAGATATCATGGAAAACAAACTCTTGACACTTGTTCAATATGTTTTGATTTTGTATCTCTTAATGATTTTTCTAAAAGCGGAATACATGTTCTTACTTGCGGTCATAAAATGCATGGTAAATGTTATGAAGGAATGCTTTTTAATTGTGAAACAGCTCTATTATGTCCATTATGTAAAAAAGATCAATCATCGTGTTTGGTTAAAGAACAAATTGCCACTTTACATACTGAAATTAGAAATCTAGAAGCAACTTTAGAAAACGTCCAAACATCATTAAATGAAATTGAACGCGAATCACTAGAGTATTATAATCGTTATCGTAGATGGAAAGGTAAATATCAAGGGTTGCGAACAGAATATAATACACTAGTTGAAGAATGTAATGAAAAAGATGAAATATTAGAACAAAAACAACTTGAATATGATAATAAACAACAACAATTTAATGATTTAAAAATTTTATTTAAACGTAAAAATACAAAACTTAAAAAACTTCAACGTGAAATTGTTTCTATTATTTCGCCAAATGTGAATAATACACAATAAGAATATCTTTCCTTAACATATTATGAAAAGTATATTTACTAAAATATTAAAATCCAATCAAATTATTACCAAAAATATTGAAAAATATAATGTTGATTGGATGAATAAATTTCATGGAAAAGCACAAACAATATTATTACCATCTAACACTACCGATGTTAGCAATATACTAAAAACATGTAATTCTAATAAAATACCAATTCATATACAAGGAGGAAATACTGGACTAGTTGGAGGAGCTGTAGCAAGTAATACTGAAGTTTTAATGAGTATGGAAAGATTAAATAAGATTAAAAACTTTTGTGATAAAAGAGGAGTAATTCATTGTCAATCTGGTTGTATATTACAAACTCTTGACGAACACGTAAATGAAAAGGGATGGCTTATGCCTTTAGATCTTGGAGCAAAAGGTTCTTGTCAAATTGGGGGAAATATAGCAACCAATGCTGGTGGAATACGATTTTATAAATATGGTTCACTTCATCAAAATGTTTTGGGGATGAAGGTAGTTTTACCAAATGGAGATGTATATAATGATACACAAGGATTTTATAAAAATAATACTGGATATCATATTAAAAATTTAATGATAGGGGCAGAAGGAACTTTAGGTGTTGTTACTGAATGTCAACTAAAATTACAAAAATCAAAACCATCCATTAAAGGTATGTTATTTTCATTAAATAATTTAGAACAATTATCTAAATTAATTGAATTATCTACAAATACTTTACAAGATTTTATATACGCATTTGAACTTATGGATAAAAAATCTTTAATATTACATCAAAAACATTCCTCGAATTTACCAATTGAAGCTGGCAATTTTAATATATTAATTGAAACTCAATTTACTGATGATGATTATCATCAATCAATTTTAGATAAATTTTTTGAAAATTGTATGGAAAATGAACTTATTGAAGATGGAACTGTAACTAACAATGAAACACAATTAAATCAATTATGGTCTATACGAGAAGGAATTACTGAAAATTTATCAAAAGAACCTAAAAGTTTATATAAATTTGATATTTCTATTAAGTTAAATGATATACATACTCTACAACAAAAATTAAAAGATTATGATACTTATTTCTTTGGACATGTTCTTGATGAGAATATTCATCTAAATATTTTAAATGAAGGAAGGAATGATCAAATTGAAAATATTGTATATAATCTAGTTAATGAATTGAATGGAAGTATTTCAGCTGAACATGGAATTGGTATAATGAAAAAAAAATATTTACATCAATATGATACCAAAAATCAAATACAATTATTAAAAGATATTAAAAAAACTTTTGATCCAAATAATATACTTAATCCAGGCTTGATTACTTAATTGAAAAAAAAAAATGAATTAATTCATATTATTAACTAAAATGGATAACAAACAATTTCCAAAAATTTTAATATTTGATATTGAATATTTTACAGATAGATATTCAAAAAAAGAATGTATTATTCAATTTGGATATCAAATAATAGATATTATAAATAATAAGATTCTACAACAACGTGTATATTATATCAACGATAATTACAATTTAGACAATTATATTTATTGTATAAATGAATGTGGGAAATTTACAAGAGATGATATCAAAAATGCCGCAATAAATTTAACACAATTTTTAAATCATTTTTATGGCTTAATAAAAAAATGTGATTTGGTAATTTCACATAATTATAAAAGTGATAGAGCTAGAATTTTAAAATCATGTTGTTATAAAAATATTAGTTCGGAGATTATGGAATATATAAACAAAAAGGAATTTTTTTGTACTTGTCAAAATCACGAATTAAAACAATTTTTCTTTAATAATCATAATAATCAAAATAAAAATGGAGGTCTAAAACAAATAAAACTTGAAAAACTATGTCAAGTTTTAAATGTTAATTATGCAGATGGACATAATGCTTTGGCTGATACAAAAATGCTAACCAAATGTGTTAAGAAATTATATGAACAAGGCTTCATAAATCTAGATGTTTCTATTACAAATTAAAATCGAAAGAATACACCATTACTAATAAAACACAATGGACATTGATACTATTAATGCAACACCTATTAGAAATACTAAACTGTATTCTAAAATTGAAAAATTATGTCTAGGTTTTCATCAAAATGAAAAAGGTATTATAGACATAATTTTTTTTTTTGCTATGACTAAAAAAGAATTATCTTTTATCTGTAAACACGTTTCTTTACCACAAGAGTGGATACATAATAATAGAAATAGTCTCAATTGGAATCTTATTTCTAGTCATCAACACATGACTATTGATTTTATTAAAGAACATAAACAATATATTAATTTTGATAGAATTTTTGAAAAAAATAAATTTATTAGAAATTATCCAGATTATTGTTCTTTGTATGAAACTTATCATAATATGGGAATTTTACAATTAAGATGGGGATGGGGATTTTACAATTAGATTTTTATTAATATTTTAAGTCAGTCCCTATTTAAATTAGTTAACTTCAATTTAAAAAAAATAATATTTTTAATACATAATCTATTTAATAATAATTAATCTCACTTATTATATATAATCATGAGATTAATTAGTACCAAAAATAAAAATAATACGTGTTCCTTTCAAGATGCTTTATTTAATCCAATGCCAAGTGATGGGGGATTATGGATTTTTGAAAAAATTGAAAAAATGAATTCGGAATTTTTAAATAATTTTAAATCTATGACTTTACCAGAAATTGCTTTTTGGATATTTAAACATTTTGATAAAGAATGTGAAATTTCCGAAAATGATTTATCTATTATATGTAATGAAGCATTCAATTTTCCACTTATTGTTAAAAAATTATCACATAATATTGTTATTGCTGAATTATTTCATGGAAAAACTATGGCATTTAAAGATTTTGGAGCAAGATTTTTAGCCAGAATGATGCAACATTTTGCTCGTGATATACATATTATTACCGCAACCAGTGGTGATACTGGTAGTGCTGTTGCTGATGCATTTTGCGAATTAACAAATATTAAAGTATCAATTTTATACCCAAAAAATATGGTTAGTAACGTCCAAGAAGTACAAATGACTAGCCAAGGAGATAATGTTATGGCATATGAAGTTTCATCAACATTTGATACTTGTCAAGATATTGTAAAAAAAGCTTTTCTTGATAATGATATTAATGAAAAAATTTCATCCGCAAATTCAATTAATATTGGAAGATTATTAGGACAAGTATTTTACTATTTTGTGATTGTTAAAGAAACACTTTTATTGACTGATAAAAAAGAAATTATAATTTCAATTCCCAGTGGAAATGTTGGAAATATTACTTCATGTGCTATTGCTAAAAAATTAGGTCTTCCTATAAAGTTGATGATTGGAGCTTGTAATATTAATAATTCTTTTGCTAAATATATTAATACAAATAAATTTGAGCAAAAAAATGTTGTTAGAACTTACTCTAACGCAATGGATATTTCACGACCATCTAATCTTGAACGACTCATTTTAATTTATGATAATAAAAAATTTGATGATATTATTGGTAATACTACCACTGATCAAACAACTCTGGAAGTTATTAAAATTTTTTATGACAGATTTAAATATATTATGTGTCCTCATACAGCATGTGCAGCAGATGCGTTGCTATCTAATTTGAGTCAAAATTCAATAGGTATTATTGTTTCAACAGCACATTATATTAAATTTAATGATACCGTAGAAAAGGCATTAAGAAAAAAAACTATTATACCAGAAAGTATTAAAAATTTATTAAAAAAAAAACAATTTAAAATACCAGTTGAAGCAGATTATAATATTTGGAAAAATCTTTTCAAAGAAAAAAACTCTTTTTAATATTAAAATCGATTTTTAATACCGATACTACAATATTACCAAAAGATATAATCATAATCATAATGCAATTCTGTCCACCAATGAATTTAGCTTTACCTTTACTTTTACCTATGACCCCTCCACGTTTAATGAGAACTCATAGAATTATGTTTTTAAACCAAACCTACGAAGAATTTAGACAAGATGCTTTACTTTATTTTAATACACACGGAGAAGATCAATATTTATATTTGGCTCCGCACGGAAATGATGCAGGAAGACATGTTATTTTTACAGATGGTACTGAATTCGCAGAAAATTATCCAGGAGTTCAAAATCTCCCATTACACGGACCATTAAATCATGATACTCGTGAATACATAGCAAATCGCAGAGTTAGAAAGATTCAAGCTTTATGGCGTCGTAAATTATGGAATCGTTTTGTTCATAGAGAAATGAGACAAAATACACCTTTATCGGGAGATGAAGAATCTATTATTTTTAATTTTATTTAATTTTACATTTATTTTATATTTATTTTATATTTATTTTATATTTAGATTAGGGACTTGTTTTAAAATATAATTCATATTCTTCCACTGATATATCGGTAATATATTTTGAAATTATTAAACTAATATCATGTGAAAATATTTTATAAAATATAGAACATACTCTTTTTGCCTTTTCATCTTTTATTTTTATATATGATTTATCACAAAAATATGGCATTAAGATAATCTACTTTATATATTACAAGTAGATTTTTTGTAAAGTTAATACAAATATGCTTCCATTCTATATTCATCCAGAGATACATTCGATGTATATTTAACTATTAATAGTATTATATCAGGGGATAATTTTATATTAATCTTTAAAAGATGTATTAATAATTTCCTTTTTTTTTTGTATAAAATTTTATTATGAATTTTGAAACTATAATGTGGCATTTTATATATAAATTAATTTTATGTTTAAGTGAAAAATAAAATTGATTATTATGGAATACTAAGTAAAACTATCAATAATAATCAATTAATCAATTATGGGAAATTGCATATTATGCGAAGATAAAGATATGAAATCTAATGTTTATCAACCTATTGCACCATTATATCATAGTCCTGACGATTCGTTTACAACTTCAGTTAGTTATATCGAAACAATGCCAATTCAAAGTAATGTACCACCAACACCATTTGTTTGTTCTCGCTAGATATTTAATAAAATATTAAACCAGTCCCTTAAATAATATTGAATTAGTAATCGTAATCATTATAATAACTGTTAATTGAATCATATTCCATATCACTAGCATATCCATCTATTTCTGCATTTGAATCATATTCAAGGTCACTATCCTCATCATCATCATTGTCATTATTATTTGAATGAACTAGTTCTGGAATTAATTTTACAAAATGTTTGTCTTCCATTTTAATATCAGGATTAATATCAGGATTAATATCGTATTTTCTATTTTTTTTGATTGAATCCATAACAGAAAAGAGATTATCAATAAAATCTTTATCATAAAGTACAACATCAGTAACATTTTTATATTTTCTTTTCTTTTTTTTTTTTAAAAATAAAAATTCTCTTTTTCTCTTTTTTCCAATTTCCATTTTTTGAAATTCGATATTTAAATTTTTTACTGATTTATCTTCCTTTATTGTCATATTTTTTAATTCCATTTTCTTAAATTTAGTATTTAAATTTTTTATCATGATTGGAGTATTCATGTTAAAATTTATATATATATATAATGTCTTTATTTGTCAATTTTTTTTTGTGTTTTCTTTATGATTATATTATAATATGATAATTATAAGATGACACGAATGAATAGGAAAATATATAAATATAATTTATATTTGAAAAAATATTCTCAAGAAACTAAACTAGAAAATGGTATGGAAAATTTATATGCAATTCTAAATTTAACGGAAACATGTAATAATAAAGATATACAAAAATCTTATGATTTATATAAAAAAAAAATTGGTAAATTATTGGTATCATTAAATACAACTAATGAAAACTTATCTCATATTTTTGATACAATTCTAGAAAGTATTGAAAAATCATATAAAATTTTAAATAATTTAGAACAAAAAAAAGAGCACGATAACAAATTAGAAGAAATATTCAAAAATAATGATTATATTAAGATTGAAGCACCCAAAGATAAATATTATGCTGATCCTCAATTGTTTAAATTTGGTTCTAAAACGTTCGTTTTTTTTGAAGAATATGATTATATCAAGGGTATAATATCTTGTGTTTCTATAGATGAAAATCTAGTCATATCTAAACCAATTAAAGTTCTAGAACAACCATATCATTTATCTTTTCCATATATTTTTTCTGATGGTAAAAATATTTTTATGGTACCTGAAACATCAAAAAATGGAACAATTGAATTGTATATATCTGAAAGATTTCCATTAAAATGGAAAAAATATCATACAATATTAACTGGTGTTTGGGCAAGTGATACAGTCATATTTGAATTAAATGGAATTTGGTGGTTATTTACATCAATAAAAGATAGTCATAATCTTACAATAATGTATTCTTTTGATTTATTAGCTAAACAATGGCTTCATCATAATTTTAATAATACTAATAAATTACACGGACGAATGGCTGGTGCCGTTTTTAGACATAATCGAAAACTTATACGACCAGTTCAATGTTGTGTACCAAAATATGGATATTGTATTATTTTTTATGAAATAATAACATTGAGTAGAACAAATTATGTAGAAAAAGAAGTTGGAAGATTTTTTCCTAATTGGGAAAATGGAATAATTGGAACACATACCTTCTCAATTTCAGAAAATTTGATAGCATTTGACGGAAAATTTAAATTATAAAAATTAAAATCCGAATCCGAAGCTGAATCCGAATTTATTTTCGGTTTCTCTGATTTGTACTGTATTGAGATTTGTTCGATTTAGAATTTGCTTGATTTTATCCTCTGTCTTGGTCAACATTTCCTTATCTCCCATTTTATATTTGTCAGAACCACGGACATGTTTGATTAATAAATAATATATTTTATGATCTACTCCTTCCAAATTATGTGTTATGTTTGTTTCCGATATAATTTCTATCAAATCTTCAAATTTACAAATTGTCTTTATATCTTTTTTCTGAATTTCCGGCTCATGAATATTTGGATAAGGATCAGAGCCATAATGTGCATTATATTCAATTTCCAAAATATTTCTCTGTTCACAGTCAAAATGAATTGCACATTTCCATAAATCAGACCAAATACTTTCTATTGTTCTTGCTAATTTCCGACGATTTTTACAATAATTATAACAAAAATAAACAGCACATGGTGAACTGAACAACAATACAAAAATACCAATAATCAATATAGCAGGATTTCCGATGATGGCTCCGATAATAATGACTAATACAAGAATTATTAGTATGATTGACATAAAAATATATTTTTTACGATTTTTTTTTAATTCGTTGGTTGCTATTTCTTTATCTGATTCGAATGCTTTTTTTTTATCATCTACACTTTGTACCAAAACAAAATGATTATTGCCTCTTAATTTTCTCCACATTTTACATATTTCAAATGTATAATTATTGAAATCTTCAATATATTGCAAAGATAATGAATTCATATTTAATATTATTTATAGATATTCATTTCAATTTCAATTTTAATTAATGGCATGATAACAAATATAAAAAATATGAACATTTATATAAAGAATTAAAAGGAAACAAATTAGAAATACGAAATATTGCAGAAATGAGAAAAGATTTATTTCATATTGTTCGTATTTTAACATTTTCAACAAATACAATTACAATTTCTATGTTCTCTGATTTGTACTGTATTGAGATTTGTTAGATTTAGAATTTGCTTGATTTTATCCATTGTCTTGGTATGCATTTCATAATCTCTCATTTTATATTTGTCAGAACCATGGACATGTTTGATTGATAAATAATATGTTTTGGTCGGCTGATCACCTGGTCCACCACCAGATGATTTGATTGTTTCCGATATTTCTATCAAATCTTCAAATTTACAAATCGTCTTTATATATTTTATCTGAATTTCCGGTTCATGAATATGTGGATAAGGATCAGATCCATAATGTGCATTATATTCAATTTCCAAAATATTTCTCTGGACGCAGTCAAAATGAATTGCACCTTCCCATAAATCAGACCAAATACTTTCTACTGTTGTTGCTAATATCCTACGATATTTACGATATTTATAATAAAAATTAACAGGTATGATAAAAGCAAATAAAGCAACAATAAAAAGAAACATAAAAGGAAGGGAATAGATGGCTCCGATAATTAACACAATCCACGAAATTGATGTGCATATTAGATTCGGTAAAAAACCATATTGGTTAAATTCGTTGATTGTCATTTCTTTATCTGTTTCGAATGCTTTTTTTTTATCATCGACACTTTGTACCAAAGCAAAATTGCCGCTGGTAGTCATAGAACAGCAAGATTGGTGAAATTCTTTATATATTCCAAATGTATAATTATTGAAATCTTCAATATATTGCAAAGATAATGAATTCATATTTAATATTATTTATAGATATTCATTTCAATTTCAATTTTAATTAATTAGCAATCTCATCTAATACTGAATTAAATTGTTTAACATAATATTCATCTGATAATTTGTATGGAATTTTATTATCATTTAACCATGGCTGTAATAACATATTTTTATACATATCATCATTATTATCTAATTCTATTATTTTTTGTATTGCTTCATCAAAATTTGAATAGTTATGACAATTTACAAATGATTTATCATTATAATCAACATTTACTGTTTCATCCCCCCAATAAATTGGTATAGTATTTGCTTTAAATCCTACACCTATTTTTTCAGTACAATATCCTGGATAACTACCATTTTCAAATGTAATCATAAATTTATATTCTTTTACCCAAGGTGTCTTACTAGCAATTCTCCTTCCAATATTATTTTTATAACGACCACCCGAATCTACTTTTTTATATTTATTTAACTTTGCAAAAAATTTATTACGAGTTCGACAACCAGGATTGCTTACCAAAAAACAACAAAATTTTGTTTTTTTATTAAAAATATCAGCAACATCATATGTATCATAATTTTTTATGAATCGTTTTAGTCCATAATAAGATAATGATGTCACTCTTATATGTCGTCTATCTTCTAATCTATCAAATGCAAATGTATAATCATACTGAGAATAATTTGGTCTATAATTTTCGCCAGTATGAAAAAATGTTACACTTTTAACTAAATCTTTTCTAATCGGACATCTTTGACTATTAGAAATTATTATATCTGGATTAGAATTATCTAAAATAATTTTATATTTAGTTTTTGGAAAAATTCTTGAAAAGATATCGGGAGTTCGTAAAGAAGGATTATATATACCGAAATAATTAACATACGAAATTTTTAATGTTTTTCTACAATCAGTCATTTTGTATATATATAAGATTTTTTATTTAAGTATATTATAAAATAGTTAAGAAATCATGAATAAAATGAGTAAAAAATTCATTAAAAATTTATCCAAAGCTTTTAAGTCTTTAAATAAAGATTTCAAAAAAAATATTGATTTAAAGCAATTAAGTGGGGGGGTTACAAATAAAATATATTTAGCTCAGTTTGAAAATAATCAAAAATATATAATCCGTGAATGTGGAAATCATACTGAAAATTTTATTGATAGAGATTTAGAACTTCGGATAATTAATGAATTAAAACCATATGACATATCTCGTATAATTTTAAAACAATTTCAAGGAGGATATATAGAGAGTTATGTGGAGGGAAGACCATTAATCTTACACGATTTTAAACAAGAAAATATAAATAAATTAATAGGTCGGAGATTGAATGAATTACATTCTCTTAACATATTAAATGATTTACCAAAAAATCCAACACTTTGGTCTAAAATGGATTTATGGTACGAACAATGTGTTCAATTATATAATGATGATGAAAGTCTTAAAGAAATGATTGATTATATTGGACAAGAAATAAAAATTAAAAAAGAAGAACAGAAATCTGTTAATTCGCCTATAATTTTTTGTCATAATGATTTGACTGCTGCTAACATGATATATCAAAATGAGAATGATATTAAATTTATAGATTTCGAATACGCATCATATAATTATAGAGGATTTGATATTGCTAATCTTTTTTGTGAACATACAGGAAATCATTGTAAATGGGAATTATTTCCAACTAATAGAGAACAACAATTATTTTATCAACATTATATTAAACATTCTTTAACACCAATTGATATAAATACATTAGAAAAAGAAGTTCGTTTTTATATACCTATATCATTCTTATTTTGGAGTATATGGGCTAGAACTGTTATTAATATTACTACTTAACTTTACTCAAAAATGATATAAGGAAATACATACTAATTAATAAAGTATTAATATGTATGTATCACAAAAAGAAGCATGTAAATTTTTCGGAGTCTC
>Ga0208523_1000205_pt1 | contig 13518 bp, 16 predicted proteins | sample ETNtaG_17_FD_185770 | JGI IMG/M metagenome (GOLD analysis project Ga0208523, IMG submission 185770) | Marine microbial and viral communities from oxygen minimum zone, Eastern Pacific Ocean - ETNP201302PF82A (SPAdes) (version 2) | ecosystem: Environmental > Aquatic > Marine > Oceanic ...
AGTTTTTTTAACTTTTGGATTAGTTGTTATTTTAGTAGTTTTTCTTTTATATAATGAATCTAATTTATTAAAAAAATTAGGATTAATTTCTAACTTTTCAGTTGTCATTATTATTTAAGATTAATTTTTTATTCTTATACTTTTTGAATTGTGATTTTTGATGCATTTAATAATTCATCTGCTAATTCGTCATTTCTATAATCTTCTAAATATTTGATATTTGTAATGCCGGAAGATATTATGAATTTTGTACAATTAATACAAGGTCTATGTGTTACATAAATTGTAGTATTTTCAATTGATACACCTCTTCTTGCAGCATCAGCGATAGCATTTTGTTCAGCGTGAATTGTATTTTGTTCGTGTCCATCTCTCATAATTGATATATGGGGAGTTCCTGATGGAAAACCATTATATCCTGCACTAATAATTCTATTATTTTTAACAATTACGCTACCCACTTTAAGTCTTTTACTTGTAGAACGGGCAGAAATTAATAATGCGATACAAGAAAAGTATTCATCCCAGCTACATCTTTCATCATCCCAACTTTTTATTAGAGAGGATAATTGAGATATTTTATTTGATACTTGATGTTGTTTTACAGGTATATTTCTATAGATTGAATTTGATTGTGGTTTAATAATTTTTCCAATATTCATTAGAGCATCTAAATCAATAGAATCATTACTACTATCTGATTCCGAAATACTAGTTGATACAGTATCAATAACATTTGTTAAGTCTTGTTCTTGTTCTTGTATACATCTTTGTTCGCAAGGATGAGTGCATGAATTAAAGATAGATTTTGGCATATTCGAATCGTCATCATCTATTTCAGCAGGTAAGCTATTTCCTAGATATACTGATTTTTTTATTGATTCCATGAAAATTTATATATTTGATTATTAAATCTTTATTTTTAAATAATTTAAAGATTCAATTTTTATAATATATATAAGTTAATCAACTAACTTTTTTTCTATATTATAATATATAATATGGAAAAAAAATGTTTAATAATCGGAAAAGGTCCAAGTATGAATTTGGTTAAAGATATTGAATTTGATGGAACTATTATTAGTTGTCATCAACCATTACATAAAAAAACAAATTTCGTATGTAGTTCTGATGCTAACAAATTTAAAGATGCAGAAATACAAGCAATTTTAAATAATATTCAACTTGTAATAGGTATACACTTTGCTCATAAGAAAAATAAGATTCCAAAAGAATATCATTCAAAAGTAATATTTCACAAATGTAAACATTTATTAACATCAGGTATTTTCGCTATGGAATGGGCCATTAGTCAGGGATATACTATACTTTATACTGCTGGTATAGATTTTTATACAGATGATGATGGAATAATGTATCCAAAACGTCATACAGATCCGATTCAACTCCATCATAGAATAAAAGAGGTTATTACAGATTGGGTAAAACAAGGTATAAAAATTTATAAAGTAGAAAAAAAAAGTATTTTGCCAATAGAAGTAAAATTTCCTAATTAAATTTTGTAATCAAATTTTTTTTCATTTGATAAAGTTGATAAATATATATATGAATCATACAATGATAAATGTTTTAAATCATTTATTCTGTATGGATGAATATTTAAGAAACCAAGTAAAATATTTTTTATCTCATCATTATAATTTGCTTTTTGAATAGTATCTAAATAATTTAGAAATGGTTTTAAGTTGAAGTTGTAAGATTTTTTAATTTTAAAATATAAAATTATATTTTCTAAATTTAGATTTCCAGATCCTCTTCCCATACCTAAATATGAAGCATCTAAAATATTAATATAATTAATAGATGCCAACATATTAGCCATACCAATTTGTCCATTATTATGAATATGATAGCCTAATTTAATATTTTTTATATCTGTTAGATATGAAAATTGTTGAATTACATCATCAGGTGTCATATTACCAAATGAATCTGCTAAATACAGATAATCAATATAATTAGACATTTTAATAACTTCTTTTTTAATATTTTCTAATTGTTTCATATTAATATGTGATACAGCAGCAATATTTAAAGATACTTCGTAATTGAGTTCTTTTAATAGTTTACAAATTTTAATATTTTCAAAAAAATTTTTATAATAAACTACTATTCTAATCAAATCAATATTTGTTTCTTCTTTTTTTGGTAATTTATTAAAATCATATCTCCAACTATCAATTAATACAGATATTTTACATTTTGGTTTAACTTCATTAACAATACTATTGATTGTATTAAATGATATATTTCTATAATGACCATCATCTTTTTTGGTAAAACTATTATTTATTAGATAACCTATTTCAAAATATTCTATATTTGTATTATCTGAAGCCCGTAACATGTCAGTAACTTCTTTTTTGGTCCAATTCCATTGATTCAAAAATCCTCCATCTCTGATTGTTACATCAATGATTTTAATTTCTTTCTTTTTTTTTTTTTCAATAGCAATATTCTGGAGTAATATATTATTTTTATTAAAATTTTCCTTATAATTATAAAGACTGTTAATTTTTAATGATAATTTATTTTCATTTCCATAGATTGCGTCTTTATTATAATAATGATATAATGCTAAATTGAAATCTTCAGGATAATCAATGTCCATTCTTTCTTTAGAATTACATATTTCAAAGTAAGGTTTTTTACCAATAAAATCGCCATTTTTAATAACATCTTCTACTTTCATCATAACTGCCCCAAGACATAAATTATGTTTTGTTTTTGTATGCCCTTGCCCTTGTTTACCATCAACTGATAATACTATTGAATCGTATTTTTTATTTTCTAAATTATGAAACATATGTTTATAAGTTTCTTGTGTTATAAAAGGTGCTGTTACTGGTGAGTACAAAACATATTCACTATCTATAAAAGAGACCATATATTTACAAAAATCAGAATTTGATATTTGATCTGTAGAATATTTAGGATTTCTTTTGAAAATTTTTAATTTAGAAGTTAGATAATTAACATATTTATTTTTAACATAGTCTATTATTTTTTGAGATTCTGTATTTAAAATAACTTTGTTTAAAAAATCAAGAGATAATAACATTGTTAATTTATTATCAAGTAGAGTTGTATTTCCAAAATTCATGATATTTTTAAATGGTAATCTTGTTGAGGTATATTTTACACAAATTAGTCCTGTTATATCCATTATATATATATAATTGTAAATATTTTTCTTTTTTTAATTCAACATTTATCAATTTTTGTAATGTTTTTAGTATAAAAATAAATTATTTTTATATTAAAATTAACACGATATTTAAAATTAATATTAAATGTTTCAATCAATTATTATAAACGTTTTCTTACTACTGATATGCTATCATTCTTTAAAGGCATATATCAAGAAATACATTCGAGATGAAATAATTTCTTTTCAATTATATCGTTCAGTTATATGTACTTTTATAGCATTATATTCAACGATTCAAATTTTAATAAATTGGGATAAATTTTGGAATACTCCTACGAAATATGTGGATAAACACACAGAATGGATAAATATATTAACACTTTCATATTTTATATCAGATATTTTTACAATGATTTGTCAAAAAAATAAAAGGATTGATTTATGGATACATCACATATTTTGTTTAATTTCATTATCATTACATAGTATTTATTATTCTAATCCATGTATAATATTAAATGGTGTAATTATGGCTGAATTTATGTCAGCCGTTAGTGGTTTAGACGCAGTAGCAAAATATTTTAAATATGGTAATATCTTATGGTGGACAAAATTATATCGTTGTTTTGTAATAATCTTAATTCGTTTTCCAATATGGATTATGTTAATTAAATTTGTTTTGACTACTGATATGTATTATGCCGCTCAAGTTAATTGTATAGTTGGTTCAATAACTATGTGTTCTCTAGATATATATTGGTTAAGGTTATGTATAAAGGCATTACGAACACATATTTATTAACTTAATGTTAGATTTCTTGTAATGATATTTTTGTTTTTTTAATACATTCTTCAATTTCTTCACTGGATACAGCTAAATTTGGTCGCATTCGGATAGTTTTATCTCCTGCTCCCAAACATAATAATTTATTTTTTTTCAAAATATCTAAAAATTTATTTCTTATTTTAGTAGTTTTCATATCAAATGACATTAGTAATCCAATATTTCTAATATTATCAATTTCATTTGATTTTATCATTTTCATATTATTTAACCATTGATTTCCTCTTTCAATAGCATTAACTTCTAAGTTATCTTCTTTAATAATATCTATTATTTTAGATGATCGTATCATATCAATATGATTTCCTCCCCACGTTGAACCTAATCTTCCACTAGTATTAAAGCAATGACTTTCTAATTCATCTAATCTTTTTCCTCCAAAAACTCCACATTGTTGAGTTTTTTTACCAAAAGAGACTAAATCGGGTTCTAAATCATAGTGTTGAAAACACCAAGGTTTTCCTGTAGTATAAAATCCAGTTTGAACTTCGTCGACTATAAATAAAATATCATTTTGATTACATATTCTTTGTAAATTTTGCAAAAAATATTTTGTAAAATGTCTATCCCCCCCTTCGCATTGTACCGGTTCGATAATCATTCCAGCAACCTGTTTCTTATTGTCTTTCATATATTTCTCAATTTCATCAATAGCAAAATCATCATATACCTTTTGATTTTCATCTGATAATCCCCATTTAGGTGATGATAAGAATCTAGGCCAATTAAATTTGGTAAAGTTTTTAATCTTATGTTGTTCTGTATTTGTAAGAGACATTGTATAACCTGAACGACCATGAAAAGCTTTTTGAAAATGAGCTATTAATAATTCTTCATTTTTATCTCCATTTTTTTGACATTTCCAATCCATAGCAATTTTAAGAGCATTTTCTACAGATAATGCTCCTCCATCAATAAAGAAACAATATGGATATGTTTCTGGGATAACCTGGTTCTTAAATTTATTAATAAAATCAAGGTATTCCTGTGTATAAAAATCACAATTTGCTAGTTTATTAATAAATATGTGGGTATCAATATTATCTTTAAAGTGTTTTAGTAATTTTGGATGATTCCAACCAATTGGATTACTTCCAAATCCCCCATGAAAATCTAAAAATTTTTCATCCTCATTGCTGTATAAAAAGGAATTATGTGATTTTTGCACATTCCACACGATTGGAAAGCTATCAAATAGGAATTTTTTATTTGATAATGGATTAGTAGTTGAAAAATTACGACGAATTATATTCACTAAAGTATTTCTCATAGATATATATATATATAATAAATTTAATTTTAATTAGACATATATTTATCTAGATATATTATTATTACAATTTTACGTTCTGTGAAATAGTATAGTAAAAATAAATGTAAGTAAGTTTAAATGAAAAAAAAATTATTTTATTATTATTAAATGTCTTCGGTGTATTTAAAGTTATGTTTACTAACTATTTTTTCAAAGGATATATCAAATATTATATTCAATTACACAATTATTATTTGTGATAATTGCTTTATCGAAACAAATTATCAAATCATTACTGAACGATATAATAAATGTAATGGTTGGTTATGTAAAACATGTGATAATATTATTTATAGTTATTCGTATGATGAATTATTTATTTAATTTATTTGCTAATTATATTTAATTTATTTGTTAATATTAACGAATATATACATGGATAATTTTTTTGATGATACAAATTCGTATAATAAAAGTTCACAAACCCTTTTTGTCAATTTAATAAAAAAACAGAGAAAAAATATTAGACGTAAAGGTAATTACGGAAAACTTTCATTTGATGATATAAAACGTGTGGACAAATATTTAAAACGAAATATATTCGACAGTGATGATTGTTGTATTTACAAAGGAGAATTAAAAAAAAATTACGCTACTATTTCATTTAAAGGTAAAAAGGTTTCTGTCCATCGTTTACTATATCATAATTATATAAGTAATATTACCGATGGTGATTATGTTACCTTTAGTTGTAATAATAGAGGAATATGTTGTAATTTACAACATTTTACTATGTCGAAAAAGAAAAAAGACTCTAAAAAAGACTCTAAAAAAGACTCTAAAAAAGACTCTAAAAAAATAAATTAATATTTTAAACTTTATTAAAAATTTGTAAATTTATATCAAAGAAATTTTTAATTAATTTATGATCAGAATTATTTAATTGTAATTTTTGAAAAACAAATTTAGACATTAAATTTGCGAAAATTTCATTTGGATGATAATTTTGATGAATTTTATAAAAACGAGTATAATAATTAGGAATATCTTTTAAATTAAATAATTTAGAAGATTTTATTGAAAATAAATTTTTATTTTTTTTTAAATAAATACACTTAGATAAATGATTGTCATTATTATTTTTATCTAAAATCAATATAGGTAATAAATAATTATTTTTATTTAACTTAAAGATGTAATCATTATTAGGCGCATCAGGATTTGTGATGATATAGTCATCAATTTTTGATGGTAGTTTAAAATTTTTAATATATTTAAAATTCCATTGTGAATATAATTTTTTAAAAATCATAGGATATTTTCTTTGATAAATATGAAATTGTTCGTGAAACAATGTACTTATCATTTGTTTTGTTGTTGTATTTGTTATAAAATCATCTGATATTACTATGTAATTGTTAATTGTGTAAGGAAATCCCCAATCCATTTTATTTGAAATTTTTATCAAATTCCAAGTTTTCATAACTGGGATATTTGTATTATTTTTTTGATTGAAATCTATAATTATTTTATTTAAAGAATTTAAATTATTATTTATTTTAAATTTATCAACTTCTGTAAAGTTGATTGTATTTTTAGTATATATTTTTTTTGCTATATTTCGCATATTGTTTATATTAGATGATGAACCATAATATGGAGTTCGAGCATAAATCTCATTCAATCTAAATTTTTTTATTTGTGGAAATTTTTCTGAATTTAAAAAAACTTTTGCTGCTTCTTTTGCAGATGAATAGTTTATTTTTATTTTGGATTCACTAAAATTTTCAATTTTGTTTTTCGTATATAAAAATATAAGTATCCCAACTATTATTAAAATAATGCATATTAGCATTGTTTCCAATTTTTTTAAAAGTAACATCTATATATATTATTTTAATAATATTTTAAACCTTTGTTAAATTAATGTTGTTTTTACTCATTATTAATTATACGTATATCGATAATAGGTAATTAATAATACACAACACAATGTCCATATTGTTACTAATATTGTTAGTATTTGTTTATTTTTGTTTGTTGGACGATATCCAATTATCTTTAATATTGAAACACTTACAGAAGTCATATTTTCTATATTTTCAGTATAATGTTCTTCTACATCTGTAATTAAACATGTATCAAAAACAATTTGAGTTATTATTATAAAAATAATAACAAAATATACATACTTAAATTTTGTTTTATTAATAAAACAAAGTGGCAATATAATGAATAATGGAAATATAAAATGAAAACTTCTTATTAAAATACTTATATTTTTTTTACTAAATGGTAATAAATTGATGATTGAAATAACAATATTACATATAATATTTTTAATATAGTCAATCTTATTGTTAACCATATTTCTATATAATATAATTTATAAATTAGTTCGTTAGTTTATTTGTTATTTTTATTATAAATTATATTATAAAGTATGGACATTAAAGTAGCAATTATAGGAGGAGGTTTTTCTGGTATTTATGCTTTAAAATATTGCGTTCAAGAAAAATTAAAATGTAAATTATTTGAAAGTTCGGATTCTATTGGTGGTGTTTGGAAATATAATAGAAATAAATCTGGTGGCGTATTAAAAAATACATATGCTTCATCATCTATAACTTTTTTACATCCAACTGATTATCCATTTCCAAATAATACACCGGAGTTTTCTCATCATAGTGTAATTTATAATCATTTAATTGATTATGTAAAATACTTTGATTTAAATCAGTATATACAATTACATACATATATCACAAATATTACTAAAAAAAAAAATAAATGGATTGTTAATTATTTAAAAGATGATACCAATATTACTGAATTATTTGATAAATTAATAATATGTACTGGAGTACATCAAAATATTAATATACCAGATGATATTAATTTTAATGAATTTGATAAAAAAAAAGTTATTCATAGTCATTATTACGAACAAAATAGAGAAAAATTTAAAGGAAAAAATATAATGGTAATTGGTGGAGGAGAGACTGCTCATGATATTGCTTGCGATTTATCTACAATTTCTAATAAAGTTTATATGTCTATTCGTAAAGGTCAATGGTTTCAAGGCAAAATTGTTAGTCCATATGAATCAGCAGATATGTATTATAATAGATATATGCATACTATTTGGTGTAAGCCATTTGCTAAATGGATTGGATATATGAATGAATTTATATGGGGAAAAGGAGGAACAGGTATAGATAAATGGAAACCAAATTCAACATATGGAGATTCTTTTTTAACAAAGGGAAGGGAAATTTTATTATGGGTAGCAAAAGGGAAAATTATTCCTTGTGGCGGAATTACCAAAATAGATAACAATAATATTTATTGCAATGATGAAACGATAAATACCGATTATATCATATTATGCACTGGATATAATAATTCTCATTTAAAAAAACTATTACCAAATATAGATTATAATAAAAATAAATACAAATTAATATTTGATCCAGATGATACATCTCTATCGTATTGTGGATTTATTAGACCATTTATAACATCTTTACCATTAGTTTCAGAATTACAAGCAAGATTAATCGGTAATGTTTATTCTAACAAAGTTGAATTACCTAATAAAAATAGTATTATGAAGACAATTCAAAAAGATGATGATAGGCGAAAATCTCGTTTTTCTAAAGATTATGATAGATTAAACTATTTAATAAATCCATATACATATTGTGATGAAATTTCAAATTTAATTGGATGTAAACCAAATATGTTTAAATTATTTTTTACAAATCATAGATTATGGAGAACAATGTTTTTTTTCCCATGGTCACAATTTCATTACACTATTAATTCTGACAATGAAAAAACAAAAAAAATTTCTATAGAACAATTAGAAAAAATCAGAAATTCTATTACTGGAAAACGATTAAAATATTTAGCTAATGTTGGGACAATTTGTGTTACAATTATACTTCTTCTTATAATTGGTATTTTGATAGGAATTGTATTTGGATTTGTATATGGTTTTAAGAAAATTGGACCTTATGTAGTTCAAGCATTTTCTATATTAATGTTATTATTAATTCCGCTTTAATTATTACATAAATCTGGTAGCATATTTTTACTATATTGATCAATAATTATTAATATATTAAATGGTGTAATTGTTGGAAACATAAAGAAAATTATTGATATTATCGTTAAAATGCTGCACATAGAAAACATAGTTTGCCATCGAAATGGAAAGAGATAATCATCATCTGTACCGCCAAGATAATTTGTTAATATTACTAGAACACAACGTCCAAATATTATCCAAGACACCATTATAAAACAATAGAATATTGCTATATAAATTTGTAATTGGGATGGTAAAAAAAATCCAAAAAATATAATTAATAAAGTTCCAATTATATGAAGAATATGAATAATACAAATTAAATATTTATATTTTTGATGTGGTTTATCTAAATTTTGTGGAAGAATATTTGTAGTGAAAGCATTTATATAATGTTTCATATAATCTTCAATTGGTTCTAATACAGGTGACAAATCATTTTGTAAATTATTACTAATATTTTTTGCGATTTTAACAGATGTTTTAATATAAGAATCAACTATATCTTGGATATTTTCTTCTTTTTTAAGATCACCCATTATATTACAATATAGCAATTTAATTATAATGTTACCAAATAAAATTTTAAATTTAATTTATAAATTTGTATTTCACACGTGTCATTTGTGTAACACATTGACAAAAAGTTTTTGTATATATTGTAGAAAAACAGTTTGTATTTTACATTATCATTTTATAAATAATGGAATATGTGATGTGTGTGTTTCTGAATTGTTACATTAATAATTTTAATAAAAATAATCGAAAATTAAAATTGATTAAATACGGATTTAATTAATTATAAAATCTTGATTATTTCAACGAATAATAAATTTATTAATAACTTATTAATCACTAATCAATTACTTATTGAAAAATGACTGAAGAAACTAACACAATGCAAATTTTTATCAAAACATTAACTGGTAAAACAATCACATTAGATGTAGAATCAGGAGATACAATTCAAAATGTAAAAGCAAAGATTCAAGATAAAGAAGGTATTCCACCAGATCAACAACGATTGATTTTTGCTGGGAAACAACTTGAAGATGGGCGAACTCTTGCTGATTATAATATTCAAAAAGAATCTACCCTTCATTTGGTCTTAAGATTACGAGGTGGTAGTATGCAAATTTTTGTAAAAACATTAACTGGTAAGACAATCACATTAGATGTAGAATCGGGAGATACAATTCAAAATGTAAAAGCAAAGATTCAAGATAAAGAAGGTATTCCACCGGATCAACAACGATTAATTTTTGCTGGAAAACAACTTGAAGATGGGCGAACTCTTGCTGATTATAATATTCAAAAAGAATCTACTCTTCATTTGGTCTTAAGATTACGAGGTGGTAATTAAACATTTATTTTATTTAATAAATATTTTCTTTTAAGGACTGATTTTTTATTAATATTATTAAAATCGATTATTTAACAATTTACACAATTAATCACTTAACTAGAGAAAATAATGTTTGGAAATCATCATTTTAATTTATATTTTCATAATATTGAAAAAAATGAAAATGAAATAGTTGAAGAAATTCAATTAAAATTTACTACAAAAAAAGAAATTTTAAAAACAGTTGAAGCTATATTACCAAAAGATTTAGCAAATTTATCTATCAGTTTTATTGATAGTAGCAGGGATCAAGAATGGTTTGAATATGATTTGTTTTGTGGAAGATATGAAGAAGAAAATGAAAAAGAACAAAATTATTGTTACATTGTTCCAGTTGGCGATATTGGAGGAGAATCTGAACGAACACTTGGACATTTTATTATTTTTGGTGATATGATTGCCAAAAAATTATTTAGTTTACAAAACTTTAAAGAATATTTTCCTCATATAGAATATCTTCAATGCATATGTTTAAAAGAATGGAATTCATTAAGAGAAATTGGAGAAGATAATATTATATCAAATCCATTTGAATACTCTGAACAATGGGCAATGAATGGATTTATACAACGAACTAATACAGGAACTTATGAATGTGATTGGGATGTTGAATCTGATTTTGAAATTGACACGGATTTTTAAAAACAAAGTCGGAAAAAATTAAAATTGATTTTTTTGTTATTTACGTTCATCTAGATGATGAGGATAATTTAGATTATATGTTTTACAAAAAGCAACTTCTGCACTTATTCCTAATGTTTTATTTTTTCCTACCACAACCAGTCCGTTACATTAACCATAATTGTTGTAATCTATTATTATTTTTTATTATTCTTGAATTATTTACATATCTTTGATTTATTGATTGCCTTTCTTGTCTTTTTTGTCTTCTTATAAAATTGGGATTATATTCGTATTCTCTATTATTATTAACTAAATTATTTAAATATTTATCATACATTTATAAAATTATATAATTTATATTTAAAATTTTAATATTATATACTTTTATTATATTATATTATATATCATATGCTAAATAATTAGATTTTGTATATATCGTAAATATCGGGGAATTTAATTCAGTGTCATATTATTTATATATATAAAGATATATATTCATATATAAATATAATATAAAAAATGGACAAAAAAAATAAATCATGTATGAAAAAATATCAAAATTATGTTGCAAAGGAAGAATATAAAACAACTTTAAAAGTATTGAAGAATACGGCAAAAGTAATTGATAATGGAAAGAAAGTAGTTCAATTCTTTCAATCTGATAATGGTAAAAAAGTAATAAATATTCTTTCTACACGTGCACCGAAGATATTTAATGCAATGTCTAAAGCTTCAAAAATAGCAGTACTTCTTGGACCAGCCGGGATGTCTGTTGGAGTTGCTGTTGATTTATTAGCAGCATTTGGTTTAATTCAAGATGCTCAAGATGCAAAACTGGATGAAATAATACGAAAAATTGACAAACTTCAAAATACAGTAGATAAAGGTTTTACTGATATGAAAAATCAGTTGAAATTAAATGAAATAATGTTAAGATTTTTTAATCCATATGATAAACTTAAAGCATTGACAGAACAATATGAGTTGGCTCTATATAATAAGAAAGATGGAATGTATTATTTTATTATGCGAATTAATAATATATTGAACAATGTATCAATTGAACAAATGCTTTTACTTATAAAACAAGTTAAAAATGTATTAGAAGGAGATAGTCATACTCCTAATTTGTTTAATACAATTATTAATAAAGCAGCTATAAATCTACAAGGAGATGATTTTGACAAAGGAGTAAGTGCGGTCTGTCTAAAATTTCAGGAAGTATTATCTATAATTTTCAGATCAATTAAGATGATTCGAACTTGTATAACTATAAAACAACAAGATACTCAATATGAACCAAACTTATGTGAGTTAATGAAATTTTATGCAAATCTTATAAAATTAGATCCAGCAAATAAATTTAAAAACTATTTAACTATGAAAGCTTATGGTGGAACCTTTAAACTTATGGCAAAAAAATGGCCAACATATGCAGTTTATATGAAGGATAGTAAAAATGCACAATTACAATGTTGGCATGATGTTAATAAAGTTGGTGATGCAGGTGTTTTTAAAATTACACCTTTACCAAAAAAGGATGATAAAGGTTTATTTTATCACATCACAAATAAAAAATGGCCAAACTACTTTGTATATATGCAAGATAATTCTGCTGGAAATATAAAGGGTTGGAAAGGCAATCCAGGTATTCAAGGAGAATGGAAACTTTCTGTTCATAATTTTTCTGAAAAATCTCAAAATTTTACCTTTACATTGGCACCAAAGAAGTGGTTAGATCATAATATTTATATTCAAAATAAAAAAAAAGGATTACTTTATGGTTGGAAGGGAGATATAGGTGATGAGGGTCATTTCGTTTTGATACCTCAAATTACCAGTTGAAATTCAAAAATCATATATGAAGAAGAGTTATTTTAGTGGAGGTGGTAAAAGAGGTATTGCGAGAAGAATAAGTTGGGATGAACCGTCATTAACTTTAACAACATCTCCTCAGCAAAAACAAACAGAACGTAATTTTTGTGGACGCGAAAAAAGTTAAGCAAAATACTAACACATCATATCATTTAGGGCTAGAACTGTTATTAATATTACTACTTAACTTTACTCAAAAATGATATAAGGAAATACATACTAATTAATAAAGTATTAATATGTATGTATCACA
>Ga0208523_1000208_pt1 | contig 13370 bp, 6 predicted proteins | sample ETNtaG_17_FD_185770 | JGI IMG/M metagenome (GOLD analysis project Ga0208523, IMG submission 185770) | Marine microbial and viral communities from oxygen minimum zone, Eastern Pacific Ocean - ETNP201302PF82A (SPAdes) (version 2) | ecosystem: Environmental > Aquatic > Marine > Oceanic ...
TATCATAAAAAAAATTATGAGAATGCTGTTGGATATTTTCTTAAAGCTGTATCAATTACTCCTACATTTGATGCATATAGAAATTTAGTTGTGATATACAAAGATCTAAATAGCAAAAAAAAGCAAATTGAGTATTTACAAAAGGCATTGGCAATAAAAGATGATATGTATTTACGAATGCATCTATTCAATCTATTACCAATGAAAGAAATACAAAAAAATAATATAACTTTTTTATCTAAAAATGTTAAAACAACTACACATATAAAACCGATATTATGTTATTATGCAGGATATTCTGATCCATTCAATGGTAAAAATTATCAAGAAAGAAACGTATATGGAAGTGAAATTTCTGCTATAAAATTATGTGAGCAATTTACTAAATATTATACTGTTTTTATTTTTTGTGTGTGTAAAGAAGAGATTATTCATAATGGTGTTCGTTATCAGCATATATCGAAATATACTCAATTTCAAAATTTATATCCAATTGATATTTTAATTGTGTCACGTTTTATTCATTTTTTTTTAGAATTTCGGTGTTTAGCCAAAAAGGTATATTATTTATTACACGATGCAAGAGTTCATAATTATTGGAAAGATAAGAGTTTAATTGATTGTGGTTCGCCTATGTTTCACAATCTTGTTGGAAATTTTAATAAAATTGTATGTGTATCAAATTGGCATAAACAATTTTTTTGTAATTTTGTAAAAGTTCCAAATGATTACGTTCAAATTATACCAAATGGTTTTGAATCAAAAAACTTTAATGTAGATTTTAGTAAAAAAATTAAAAATCGATTTATTTATTGTTCTGATCCGGATAGAGGATTAATAGTTTTATTAAAAATGTTTCCAAAAATATTGAAAATGTTTCCTGATGCGACATTGGATATTTATTTTCATAAAATTAAAAATCAAACAATATTAGATTTGATAAATAATGCTGGGGAACATATTAAATTTAAAGGAAAATTGAAACAATCAGATTTAGCAAAAGAATTATGTAAAAGTGATGTATGGTTTTATCCAAATCTTTATTCTCACGAAACTTTTTGTTTATGTGCATTAGAAGCAATGGCTGGTGGGAATCTAGTTATTGCTAGAAAATATTCTGGGTTAATTCAAACAATTGGTGATAGTGGGATACTAATAGATGAACACACTCCAGAAAAATTTGAAGAAGAATCTTTAAAAATTATTAAAAAAGTTCTTAATAATCAGAATACAAAAAGAAATTTTCAAAAATTAGCAATAAAAAGGGCAAATATTTATAAATGGGAAACAATCAGTAAAATGTGGTATTCATTATTTAATGAATAATAAAATTTGATTTTTTCTCAATTAGAAATAAATAAATATTTAAAATTTAAGTAGTGTATAGATGTATCATGATAACACAACGGAACATTTTTTAAAGCTTGGGCTTCAATCAAGCCTTAAAAATACTGGAATATATCGTAAAATAGTTGATAAAATACAGCATATTGATACATACAATTTAAAAAGTGATGATTATGAATGGAAATTCAAATGTTATAATAGAAATCGATTTGAAAAAACAAGGAATTTTTTTAGAATTGACATAAACTCTTATATTCAAAGTTTATGTAATGAAAATATGATAAGTGGTAAAACATATCCTAAAAGTGGAGCTAAATTTTGGAAGACGGCAGATAATAAATATATAGTCAAAACAATTACAAAAAAAGAATGTAAATTTTTTAGAGGTATTTTAAAAAGGTATAGTAATTATATTCAAGATAATACATATTTAGTCCAAATATTTGGAATGTATAGAATAACTTTATCAAATTTTGATAGTAGATTCATTATAATGAATAATATATTTAGATATGAAATGAATATTGATAATATTTTTGATCTTAAAGGAACAACAGAAGAAAGATATGCTAATGAAAAAAGTATCGAATTAAAAGATATGAATTTTGTAAAAAGAAATAATAGTTTCATACTTTCAAATCAAGATCATACACAATTTATAAACACTATAATGAATGATACTAACTTTTTAAATAAGATGAACATTATGGACTATTCATTAATAGTAGCTATTATTGAATATGATTCAATACATAATGTACCAAAAATATTGTTTGACACGAACAATATAAAAATGTGTTTTATAGAAAAAAAAATTAGAGTTTATATTTTTGGCATTGTAGATATTCTTCAAGAATGGACATTATGGAAACGGTGTTGTGGATTTTGGAAAAAATTTTATTATCGTTTTTTATTATGTGATAAACTTATTGAAATTGATTCTGAAAAACCATCGATTTATCGAGAACGATTTATAGAATTTATAAAAAAAAATACTAAATTATCTACCATGGAATAAGAATTAAATATACACCCAATGTTAATTCCGCCAATTATTAGATAATAATATTTAAATATTTAACCTTTCAAAACCCATAACTGTATCACGAGTTAATGGGCAATTATATGTAGCCATTTTATGTTGCCCTCTATTACTATTAGTTTTTTTATAACATTTTATACAATCAATATGATAATTTGGGAGTGAGAACTCACCAGTATTATCATAATATGAAAGTAATGAAACAATTGGGCCGATACCCATATACGAGCCACAATATAAACAATAATATGAATTTTGATTAATTCTTTTACATAAAGAAAACCATGATGAATATAAATTTCCTTGTCTTACTATTCTTGGAAAATGAGTTTCAATATATTCTTGAAATATATTATCTTGATTTTGTATTTTCTGTGATAATTTTGGATTTATTTTTTCTAATTTTATTATTTCAGGTAAATGAAGAAATTGTAAGAAAATAGAAAAGGTATTATCAGATAAATTTAATAAAATCATTATTATTATTAAATAGCAATATTTTTTATTTTTTTTATATATTAAATTAATATATTAACTATGATAATCCCAGTTAGATGTTTTACTTGTGGCAAAGTTATAGGAAATCTTTGGAATACATATGTTGAATTAAATAAAGTACAATCTACTGAAGAAACATTAGATCAACTTCATTTAACAAAAATGTGTTGTCGAAGAATGATGATTACACATGTCAATTTAATTGATAGTATTATTAAATATAATCGGTATGAAAATACACTAGATAAAAAGGAAAATAATATTAAAAAAGAATAATAATTTTATTTAATTATCTTATTAATTAATTTATAAAAAAATTTAATAAGATAATACAAAAAAATAACTATTATATATATGTGAAATGGTTCGTCCTTCTAATTTAAGAACTGAATTATTAGAATTTAAAAAACGAGCAACACAAAGTAATTTATTACAAAATATAGGAGTTCACAAGTTATCTAGTTTAGGGAATCAGGGATTATTACCAAAAAATCATCATATAGTTCATGTAGAGCAACAAAAAACTGTACAAGAAGAAAAAAAAGCAGTTGAACGTAAAATAAAGTACCTAGATGATTTATTGAAAGAATTGAAAAATAGAAAACATCGTGAGTTAACTGATTCATCTGTTCCTAAAGACATCGAGAATCCTTATATTCAAAATTTATTAAAAATAGGAGATATGTCCCAAGATATTTTATCAAGATCAAGACATGATCCTAGAGATAATCCACATCGTTTAATGTTAGAAAAGTGGGTTAAAAATAAAAAAATGATTAAAAAAAAGATTGAACAAGACCTTGCTAATAAATTAACATTTCAAGATAAACAAGAGAGAATGAGACAAATATTTTTAGCAAGAAAAAATTTGAGAGATAAAAATTTAAGTGATATGAATGAAAGGGAAAAGCATATTTGGAATGAACGAAAACTTAAAATGGAAGCAGAATTTGGTAAAGATGCTTTAAAAAATCTGGATTCCCAATTACAAAAGATGAATGGAATTATTGCTGACAATGCTTCTGCTTCAAAAGAAGCAAAAGAACTTTTAGATAAATTTATCCGAGCTACTAATGTTTTTGAAAAATTAAGAAAATTAGAAAATGATCGTGAAGCTAGACGAAAATATTATGAAGCAAAAATGAGAAAAAAGGAAATCGCATTGGCTAACATTGCTAAAAAACAACAAGAAAAACTTAAACAAAAATTAAAAGTTATGAGTGCTTTAAGTAAAAAAGAAGCTTTGAAATTAAAAGCAGATTTTAAAAAACAGATGGATACAAAAATGGCAAAAGCTTTAAAAACAAGAGAAATTATGTTAAAGAATCAAAAAAATAAAATGGATGCAATACGGAAAAAAAGAGAGGCAGAATTAGAAGCAAAAAAACAGGCACAACTTAGAGCACAAGCAGCACTAGCGGCATCTAAACGACAAAAAGAAATTGAAAAAGAAAATAAGAAAAAAATTAAAGAATTACAAGAAATGTTAGGAAAAAATGTAAAAGGTTCTCAAGCATTTTTAAAATTTAAAACAGACAAAGAAAGAATGGCTCATTTAAAAAAACTTATTAGAGAACAAAAGACTAAAATATTGGCAGATAGAGCTAGAACACAGGCTGCATTAAAAGCTGCCAAAAAAGATTTACGAGACAAAAAAACAGCTTTATCAAAAGCAAATGCTCTTGTCCAAAAACAAAAAGGAAAACTTAAAGCCGCTGGTTCCGCAATGAAAAAGAAGGAAGCACAAATGAAAAAACGAATTGCTGCCGATAAAGCACGAATGGAAACTCTTAAAGCTAATGCTGCCAAAAAATTAATTGAACAAAAAAAACTAGCATCACTTAAATTAAGAGAAGCCTTAAAAACAGCAAAAGCAGAGGCAAAACTTATGAAACAAAAAGCAATATATAAAGCAAGGCAACAAGCAACTGCTGCTGCTTTAGAAAAGGCAAATATTGAAAAAGCAAAAGCACTTAAACTACAAGCTGAAAGAATGGGAGCAGAAAAAAGAAAACGAGCATTAGAATATGCTAAAAAATTGGAAGAAAAAGCAAATAAAATGAAAGCAATGCAACAGAGATTAAAAGCACAATCTGATAAAATTAGACAACAAGCAGAAGCCAACAGAAAAGCAATGAAAGAACAAAAACAAAAAATGCGGGAACAAAAAGAAGAAATGCAAAAAGAAAGACTTAAAATCAAAAAAATAGCAGAAGAAAGAAGAAAACGATTAGAAAAAGAATCATTTGAAAAAGAAGCCGCTTTAAAAGCAAAAATAGCACAAGCAAAAAGAAATGAACTCAGGTTAAAAGAAATACAAGAAAGAGAAAAAAAAGCAGCAGCTAAAAGAGCATCTCGTTTAAAAGCAATATTAAAATTAAAAGACGCAAGTGAAAAAGAAGCAAAGGCAGCATTAATTGCTGCAGAAAAAGCTAGACAAGAGGTTTTAAAAGCTAGAAATGCCAAAGAAGCTCAATTAAGAGAGAAATTACGATTACAAGCTGAAATAGCAGCAAAAGAAAAAGCTGAACGAGCAAAAAGAATGCGAATGCAAGAACAAAAACGACATAGAGAATATCAACAAGCAATGAAAAAACAAAGAGATGCAACTGAAAAAGCATTTCAAGCAAAAATAGCATCACAAAGAAGAGAATTTGCCCTTAAAGTCAAAAAACAAAGAGAAGATGCTGATAAAGCAAAAGAAGAAGCATTAAGAAAAGAAAAAGATAAAATGAAAGCAATTTATGAAGCACAAACTAAAAAGGCAAAAGCGGCAATTACAAAACTCAAAGCAGCACAAGAAGATGCTATTAAAGCTACTAAATCTAAAACTAAAAATGTATATAAAGCTATGAAATTAAGTGGTAATGTCAAAGAAGCGAGAAATAATATGAAAAAAGAATTAGAATTAATGAAAGCACAAATGAAAAAAGAACAAGAATCTAGACGACAAGCCGAAGAATTACTTAAAAAAGCTAAAAGCAAAGCAGAAAAGGAAAAAGCTAAAGTAGTTGCCGCTTTTGCTCAAGAACAAGCAAAACTTTTAAGAGAACGACAAAAATTTTTAAGACAAGCAAAAAGACAACAAGAAGAAAAAGAATCCGAATTAAAATTACAAATGGTTAAAGTTGCTGAAGCAAAAATTAAAGCAGCAGAAAAGGAAAAATTTGTAAATATTTCTAAAAAGGTAGCATTAAAAGCTAAAGAGGACAGAACAGAATTAAGAAATAAAGCACGAGCAGAAAGTGAAGCAAAGAGAGAAGAAAGAAAATTACAAACACTCAGATTCCAAATGAGGCAAAAAGAATTACTTGCTTCCAAGGCAAAAGTTAAAGCTCAAAAACAAGCAAGAGCAGCACAAAGAGCTGATGAATTAAATAAAAAAGCATCTGATATGGCAAATAGAGCTAAACTTGAAGCATTAAGACTTAAAGTTGAAGCAGAAATGAAAAAAACAGCCTTAAGTACCGAACTTAAACGAAAACATGCTCTTGAAATTGCTAAAAGATTAGCAAAAACAGATGAAGAAAGAGAACTCATTATTAAACAAATTATGGAAGCAATTGAACGAGCAAAAAAAGCAAAAGAAGAAGCACAAAATGCTGAATTTGAACGAAAAGAAGCTAGAGCAAAAGCAATTGCGGCAAAAACTGATGCTCGAAACGTAGCATCAAAAGCAAGAGCCCAAAAGAGAGGAGCTCGTCAAGCAAAAGCAAATGCGGCTAAAAGATCTAAAGCACTTGAAAGAGCTAAAATATATGATAAACAAAGAGCAGAAAAAGATGCTAAAGATAAAGCTGTAGCAGAAGCAGCAGCAAAAGCCAAAGCCGCCGAGAAAGAAAACATTAAAAACCAAACAGCAGCTAAAAAAGAAGCAATGAAAAAAGAAGCAGAATTAATGAGAGAAAAACAAAGAAAATTAAAAGCTGTCCAAAGAAAAGCAAAAGCACAAGAAAATGCAGCAAAACTTAAAGCACTTAAAGAAAAAGAAAATGCGAAAAAAGCAGCACTTGTTGAATCTGTCTTGGCAAAGAAAGCTGCTATTGCTAAAGCTAAACTTGCCGGAAAAGGTAAAGCCAGATATGTAGTTATTAAATTAAATAAAACAAACTACCTGTATTTAGTGGAAGTTCAAATATTTGAAAATGAGGTCAATGTTGCCAAAAACAAAAAGACTAAACAATCAAGTACACCCGATAAAAATTTCTCATCAGATAAGGCAATTGATGGTGATGAAAATAGTTATTCTGCTACTAATAATAGAAATGCTTCTTGGCAAATTCATCTTGATGGATATTTTAAAATAGATAAAATGAAAATTACTACAAGAAGTGATGAAAAATGGGAAGAATTAAAAAATGCAACCGTATATGCATTAGATGCTGATAAAAAAATATTATTTAAGAAAAAATTACAAGGAATTACCTCTCAAGAATTTAGTGTTTCGCTAAAACCTAAAGAAGCTATTTCTGTTGAAGGAACTGGTCCAGCAATTACTAACTTTAGTACCATAGCAGTTCTTGGAAATCTTAGTAAAAAATATTGTATGGATAATTACATTAGAAAAAGATTTATGTGTGATGGTGATGAAATTGAAACAAAACATAAATTTCATATTATTCGTCAAGATGGAGGAAAAGATATTAAATCCGGAGATAAAATATTACTTCGTTCTATGCGTAATAAATATTGTAAAAGTGAGGGTAATAAAAAACGGGTTGTGTGTAATACTAGCAGACCCAGTTCTGAAACAGTTTTTACTATTATTAATAAAAATGGAGGAACTATATACGGAAACGATTTTATTATACTCAAAGCATACGATGATAGTTATTGTAGTGAACAATCAAATGGGCAAATTGGTTGTTTTTCAAAAACTGATACACAAAATAAATTATTTAGAATTATATTGTTGGAAAAAGGAACTAAAACTGGAGAAAAAATACAATCAGGTACTACAGGTTCTGCTGTTTCTCAAATTAATGCAGAAATGAAGAAAACAATTATGAATAAATATAAATTGACAGAAGCTCAATTTTCAGAATTAATCAAAATGATTGGACCTATGAGAGCACGTTCAGCAGCCGCTGTCGCAGGAATTCCTATTACTGGAAAACAAACTGAAACTGAAACAGCAACTGTTAAACCTAAAGTAGCAGTTACCTCTAAACAAAGAGAAACAGAAAAATTATATTTAATGGGTATTGATAAAAAATTCAGAATTTGGAGAAAAAGTAAATTAGATATTCAAAAATCAAAATGGAAAAAAATTAAAGAAGGTAATAATGCTGGAAATATTTCCAAAATTCATTTTGATAGAAATAATAAATTATTTTATGGAATTACTTCAAGTGGAAAATTATTAAAAAAAACAAGTGAAAGTATTGGGTCAAATTGGATAGAATTAGGATTAAGTGATGTAAAATATGTGTCATCAAATGATAAACATATATACACAATTGATACAAATAATAAAATATATAGAAAAGAAATTTCTAAAATCAAAAACGAAAATGTATCATTAACTAATACAAATAATGGATGGGAGCAATTAAAAAATGATAATAATATTAAAATTAAAGCAATCGCATTTGATAATAATATAATGCATGGAATTGATGATAATTCATTATATATAAAACAATCAATTGACCCAAATAGCACGTGGGTAAAAATTGAGGGAATTAATTTATTGGACATTGAATTTAGAACTGGATATTTATTTGGTATTGGTTCTGATAAAAAAATGTACAGAAAATTAAAGAGAAGCATTACAAGTAAAATGGTTAATTATGAATCTTGTTGTTTATTATCATTCACATTTGGATTATACAGCATAGCACAGGCATCAGGAAGAGAGGCAACACAATCTTCACAAAATGATGCTTCAAAAAAACCTACTGCTATTAAATCTAACCGAGAAGCTACAAGACAACCTGCTGGAAGACAGACATCTAGTAGAGAACCTGCTACCAGACAAACATCCAGTAGAGAACCTGCTACCAGACAAACATCTAGTAGAGAACCTGCTACCAGACAAACATCCAGTAGAGAACCTGCTACCAGACAAACATCTAGTAGAGAACCCGCTACCAGACAAACATCCAGCAGAACTAGAGAATCTGAAACACAACAACCAGCAACTAGAACCAGAACTAGAGAATCTGAAATACAACAACCTGCAACAAGAACTAGAACCAGAACCAGAACTAGATAAATAATTGATTTATTTATAATAATTTTATTTATATTATATTATTTATATTATATATAGTAATATGAATAAAAGTAAATTCGTTTTTTCAAAAGAAGATTATGACAGTGGAAATGGTTTTTCTACGTATATTTGGGGTCCTTGTTTATGGCAGTTCATTCATATTATGACTTTTAACTACCCAGTTAAACCTACTAAAGAAGATAAAAAAAATTATCTTCAATTTTTACAATTATTAGCCAAAACTTTACCTTGTAAATGGTGTAGAAAAAATTATAGTAAAAATATTAATGAACAAGATACTAAATTGGATATGAATACAATGGAAAATAGAGAAACTCTTTCTAGATGGGCTTGTAACATGCATAATAAAGTAAATAAAATTTTAAAAAAAAATACATGTAAAAAATATGATGATACCCGTGATTTTTATGAACAATTTAGAGCAAGGTGCACTCCAGCGAAAGATGTCAAAAAAGGACAACATGGAGGTTGTACTGAACCAATTCATAAAGGAGTGAAATCTAGAATTGTTTTACGAATTGTTCCAAGAAATTCAAAAACAGAAGTTTTAAAAATTAATAAAAAATGTTTATGTAAAAAAAAAATTTTAAAATAAAATATTTTTGTTTGAAGAAAATATATTGTAATAATTAAAATATCTTATTACAATATATGAATATGGATATTGGAATTTTAGACCCAAAAGGACGGAAAAAAAATCCATTAACAAATGAATCTTATAGTAAGCAATATAAAAAATATGCTTTAACAAACAAAGGAGCATGGATTGATTTACCAATTTCAAAATATAGAAAGGAACTAATAGAAAAAATCCAAAATAATCGAGTAAATATCATAACTGCTGGAACAGGTGCTGGTAAAACTGTAATTATTCCCAAATGTGCTTTACATGCTCTAAATTATGAAGGGAAAGTTGTAATGACTGTTCCTAAAAAAATGTTGGCTCTTAGTAATGCTACATATGCTGCTAAAACATTAGATATAAGATTAGGAAAAGAGGTTGGATTTAAACATAGCAATTCAAAATTATCTAAAGAAATCCCAATAGAACATAAGGGTAAAGAAATAGTTTTGGACGAAGACGAAGAATCTTATAGTAAAACTGATACAAAATTATTATATGCTACAGATGGTACTATTGTAAATCATTTTTTAAATGATCCTGATATGATGAAAAAAGATGCTTGTGATATTTTAATAATGGATGAAGTACATGAAAGAAGTATTCAAATTGATCAATTACTATATTTAGCACGAGAAGCTTTACGAAAAAATGAAAATTTTAAAGTTATTATAACAAGTGCCACTTTAGATAAAGAACTATTTTCAGAATATTTTAGTGAATTTGATCCAATAATTAGTGATTATGCTGGTAAAAAAAAATACGACGTTCAAAAAATATTTTTAGATAGAAAAATTAGAGAGAGTAGTTATACTGACGAAGGAGTATCAATTATAGAAAAAATATTAAATCAAGAAAAAAAGAAAGATAAGAAAGATCAAAACTTTAACCAAGGGTCAATTTTATTTTTTGTACCTATTTTAGCAGATGCTAAAAAAATATGCGAGAAAATTGCAAATAAAACTTTTAAATCGGGAACTTATAATCCATATTGTGTTGAATTAGGAAGTAAAACTTCTGATCAAAAGAAGGAATATGCCATACATATTGATAAATATAAAACTGCTGAAGATGGTCCATATGATCGTAAAATTGTTGCTTCAACAAATATTGCTGAATCATCAATAACAATAAATGCTTTATCATATGTTATCGATTCTGGATATGAATGGGTTGTATCTTATGATCCTTTACGAAATGCCAAATCAATGAGTCGAGAAAGAATCAGTAAAGCACAAGCAGAACAAAGATGGGGAAGAGTTGGTCGTAATTTAGAAGGTCGTATTTATTGTCTTTATACGGAAGAAGAATATGAATCATTCGAAGAATTCCCTGAGCCAAAAATTAAAAAAGAAAATCTTGACAAAGTTATATTAAATTTAAGTAATATGTTAGAAAAGGACAATCAAAATGTGAATCATATGACTAAAATATTAAATGAATTTATTGAACCACCAAGACCAGAATTTATTCAAACTGCTACAGATATTTTAAAAACTATAGATTGCTGTGATAAAAATAATGATTTAACACCACTTGCTAAATTTTTAAAAACAATACCATTAAAACCACAAAATGCTAGAATCTTAGTAGAAGGAATTATTCAAAATAAAAAAAATGTTGCTACAATTATGGCTTGTATTTTAGATAAAATTACATCACTTAAACATATTGGAAGCTTAAAAGATATTAAACCATATATTAATGAAACCAGTGATTTATTAACAATAAAAAATATATATGATGCTTTTAGAATATTATCACAAAAAGAAAGAATAGAATTCTGTGAAAAAGATAATTTATCTTATGATCAACTTACTAAATTAGATACAAAAATAATAGATATAGTTGATTTATTAAATAAGAGAAAAAGAATGTATTCTAAACATGCAATTATGAAAATAATGCCTTCACTAACGGAAAATTTACCAAAATATGAAAAACCTATTGACTATGTATGTGACATTTTATTATCAGGATATTCAGGAAATTTATCCCAACAAGTTGCGAATCAAAAATATCGTAATTGTATGCCATCAATTGTTGAAAGTTTTTCATTAAAAAATAATACTGCTATAGAAACAAAAAATGTTAAATATATAATATATGGTTCATATATAAGTGATTATCAACGCAGTAATGCTAGTTTTATTACGAACATTCCTCCAAATGTAATAAATAACTTAAAAACATTACAAAAAATGAAAGTAAAAAGTTGTTTAAAAGATGAAGAAGGTATTGAATTAGATGAAAATGTTCTACAAGACGAATATTATGAAAGTGTTATAAAAAAGATGCACATAGATAATGATTTTAATAATGATCATATCTTTGAACTAGATATTAAAAATTTACCTAATTTTAAAACATCTTTAAAAGATGATATCACTGATTTATATCCTTTACATATATCTTCAGATTTAGCAAATTTACCACGTCTTGATCAATTATTAAAACAATTTGATAAAGAAATTATAGATGTTGGATTTTTAACAGATGATTTAGAGCATGGAACTGATATAATTGCTAAAAAATCTGCTGATACAATAAATCTTCTTAAAATAGTTACTTATAATTATTCTAAATTGAAAGAAAAATATGATACTAAAATGGCAGAGGTAGAATTAAAAGAAAAATCCATGTCTGATTTTAGAGATAAATTACATAAATTAAAGAGTAATATTCATTTAATAATAACAAAAATAGAACAACATAATAATCATTTAAATAAAATTAAAACAAAAATACAAAATTATGAAATAAAATCTAAAAAAATTAACAATCAATATACTAATTATTTAAAAAAAGTATTAATAATGAGGGATGAAATTTTACCACAATACAAAAAATCAATACAAAATTTAACAAAATCATTTGAAGAAGAAAAAAATTTATATAACAAAAAACTGGACGAATTAACTAAAAATAATAAAGAGATTGAAATAATGAGTATTTCATTAGAAATTCTCAAAAATAAATTAAATCAAATTCTTTTGATTAAAGGTGGTGGATTATTATCTAAAAATGTAATAAAACATTTTGGAGGAAATACATTAAAAGAACCTATTAAAATGAAATTAGATATCATATTACGATTAAATAATAAAAATAAAATTCTAAATACCGAACCAAATAAATTATTTGAACAATTTGATGATGATGAAATTATTTATTTTTTCAAAAATATAAAAGTTAATGAGAAATTTATCACATATTCAGATAGTATTAAATTAAGAGCATTATTAAAATTATTAATATTAGCTAAATTAAAATTAATAAATGATAAAGTACATTTAGTTCAAATTTCAAATATTTTTAATATCAATATTAAAAAAAACATGGAAATTGATGATTTAAAACAAATTTTAGAAAAACGAATTAATATTTAATTCAAAATAGAATTCGAATTAATAAATTTTTTTTCAACATTTATTTTATTTTGTTCTCTAATATTTTGTGTTAAGTTTGGAATTAAATTCCGTTACATTAACCTTTCCCAACATTTATCAAAGATAAATGTCGGGAGGTCTTATGACTCGTAACCAGCCAGTTCTTTTAACAGAATATTTCTTGCACCATTTGTATCTCGATCTATTTCAATACAACATTTATTGCATTTGAAA
>Ga0208523_1000209_pt1 | contig 13282 bp, 13 predicted proteins | sample ETNtaG_17_FD_185770 | JGI IMG/M metagenome (GOLD analysis project Ga0208523, IMG submission 185770) | Marine microbial and viral communities from oxygen minimum zone, Eastern Pacific Ocean - ETNP201302PF82A (SPAdes) (version 2) | ecosystem: Environmental > Aquatic > Marine > Oceanic ...
TTATAAATAATAATAATATAATATAACTGTCATATACATATAATACTATAAGTTGAAATTATAATGAATATGATATTACACAAGGTAATTGCAATTTATGTGATTATTATATGAGTATAGATGATCATATACCCATTTATTTTTTAAATGAAAAATCGGCAAAACTTAATGATTTAGTCATGAGCATATTCGATCATTTTGATTGTCTTACAGAAGATAAAATAATCAATATTTTACAATTATATGATGAATTTGGAATCAAACTTCATAAAATTGTAGATAATGATGAAGATAATAACAATATTGTCATATTGTTTCTTAATCATAAAAAATATAAAGTGGTTGAAAAACTTCTATCAATACCTTCATTAGCTAAAATTTTTGATACAATTAGAACTGAAAAAAATAGCGATGATGAAAGTATCAATAGCCTTCTTTATAAATGGAAAACAGAAATGGCAATTGAAATTGCTCGATATACTGAATATCGTAATGCTGATATTGTTAATATGATGATTGAAGCAGCCTTCGGAGATATCTTTGAGAAGATATTTACACTTAAAAATTAGAAATTTATTTAGTTTTAATTAAATCCAGTCCTTATACATTAATTACTGAATTAAAATCAATCGGGTAATAATATAAGAATTATTAATTAAATATTGTTATACAATCAGATGAATGATAACGTTACTATTTTAAAATCACGACCAATATCATATCTTCTTAATAAATTAAGAAATAAAAATACAAATAATAAAGATTTTATGATATATGGAGATCGATTAATGAGAATGTTAGCTGAAGAAGTTTTTTGTAGATTGCCAAATATTGGAATAGAATTGATTGAAACACCTTGTGGAAAATGTGATGGATTGGTTGATAAATATGATATTGATATATGTGTAGTCTCAATAATACGTGCAGGAGATGCTCTTTTAGAAGCATTTAGATGTATTCAACCAGGTATAAAAATTGGAAAAATTTTGATACAAAGAGATGAAAATTCTAAAAATAAAGATGCAATATTATATTATAAAAAACTACCTAAAAATATTAGTAGTACTAGCACAATTATATTAGTAGATCCAATGATCGGAACAGGTGGAAGTGCAAAAAAAGCTATTTCTGTTCTTTTAGAAAGTGGTATTCTACAAGAACAAATTATATTTGCAAATATAGTTTGTTGTACTGAAGGATTAGAAAATATATTAACGAAATATCCTAATATCAAAATTATTACAACAGCAGTGGATCCAAAGTTAGATCATAAAAAATATCTTACACCAGGGTTAGGTGATTATGGAGATCGCTATTATGGAACTCAAGAATAATATTATTTTTGATTTTAATTTATGAATACTAAAGATAAAATTAAATTTGTAGTAGTATAAATATATTAAAGTTATTATATAATAATAAATAATACTATGTTAATTTTTCAAAAAAATGAAATGAGTAATGAAAAAATTTATGATAAATTATTACCATTTTTACACCCTTGAAGATTTAAAACGCCAGTTTTTATTATATCATAATTATTATTATATAATAAATGCCTAAATATAAAAGTGAAGATTTAAAAATTAATACAATTTTTATTTTATTATAATATAATTTTTACATAGATTTATTGAATAAATAAATAAAAAATAAAATTGATTTCAGTTATTTAGTAATAGTATAGGAATGGAAGTTAAGGAAAAACCACCAGACGAGTTTTTTAAATGTGTTAAAGTATCACTAAAACATGCTCTTAAACACTACGAAATTAATCAACCAAAGATAAACAAAACAGCAATCAAGGCACATAAAATAGTTATTCATACTTTACAATTTATGAAACTTTACTTATTGGATTATTACGATAAAAATAGTAATTTACCAAAAATAGATAAAGAATTTATAAATTCGTGTATGAAAATTATTTGTAAGGAAAAGACAACTGGAAGACCACCTAAAAAAGAAATTAAAGAGTTAAAGGAAAAACTAACCACTTTTTACAATTTACATTATAAATCTTTGTGTCAAAATGAAAAATTAGATTATACACACATGAATACAATTTTAGATTATCTAACCATTGATATTTTAACGATGTATGAAAATAACATTAAACAGCATTACATAGAATATGTTGAACGATATGTAAATGTTATATGGAAACGAAAATTTTTAACAAATCAAATCAGAAAAGTTAAAAAGACAAAAAAAGATAAAGATACTGCGGTTAGAAAGTTAAATACACAACTAAGAAAAATAAAGAATGACATATTGAATATAGAAAATACCAATTATAAGTCAAATTCGTTTTATCACCAATGGATTAAAGAACAACATAAATTAGTTGTTCCAGATAAAGATAAATTTAGAAAAAAAAATTTATATTATGATTTACAATGTAATCCACAAGATTATTTTACTTGTATGATTTTTATGATGAAAGAAGTAGAAAAAAATGAGTGTTCTATTAATAATGTATTTCCTTTAAGAAATGATATTATACCAAAACATATACGACTGGATACAACAACTCTGGTACATCTTTTAATGACTAAAAAACAAGGAAAAAAAAGTGATTATCTATTCAAGGGCAACCTAAAACGATTTGAAGATAAAATTTGGAATTTCTTTTTTAGGACAGAAAGACAATGTTTTAGTAAAAAATGGTATTCATTTCATCATATGATAGAAACAGATGGAGTAAGTTGTTCTATTTTGTTATTACGAAAAGATAAAGTAGGTAAAAGAATACGAACAAATAAAATACCTAACCAAGAACAATACATAGATGAAGTAAAAGATTACTCTAATTTACAAGATAAAAATATTATAGCAATTGACCCAAATATGTCTGATTTGGTTTATTGTGTTGATGATGATACAAGAGAACGAAACCATTTTCGTTATACTCAAAATCAAAGACGAAAAGAAACAAAGCAAAAAAAATATCAAAATATCATTTTAGAATACAAGGAAGAAAAAATAGATGGAAAAACTATTATAGAATTAGAAACCGAAACATCATTTTATAACAGAAAAACACTTGATATTGAAGAATATAAAAAATATCTCAAAAAGAAAAACGAAGTGAATTCTAAATTATTTCGGTTTTATGAAAAACAACTATTTAGAAAATTAAAACTAAATGGTTATTGGAATAGATTACGAAGCGAACAAAGAATGATGAATAGATTTTCTAAAATATTTGGAAAACCAACAGATTCTATTATTTGTATAGGTGATTTTGAGCAGAGAAAACATCGAAAATTCAAAGAACCAATTAAGGGGAAAGGGTTTAGAACTCTTTTTCGTAGAAATGGTTATAAAGTATATTTAGTAGATGAGTTTAGAACAAGTTGTAGATGCTCCAATTGCGAAGGTGGCGAATGTTCTAAATTTAGAAAATGTAGAAATCCTAAACCAATGAAAAATAATTCAATACTCTCTCATGGTGTCCTCATGTGTAAAACATGTTCGGCGTTGTGGAACAGAGATGAGAATTCTTCAAGGAATATCTACAAAATAGCATACAATGCTATTCATCAAAACGAACGACCGACATATTTAAGTCGTTTAAAAGTTATCAGCGGTACTACTTCGGTAGGCAAATTACAATGTCATTCTTCTTCTATAAAGGAAAGAGAACCCGCACAACCACAATTTACATAATCCAGAAAAGGATAAACTTTAAAGATTTTTTTTTGTCGTTAATAACGGCGTTTTAAATCTTCATCGGTGTAAAAATAGATTACTTACATAGTGATTCTAGATGAATTAATATCAACTCTCTTTTTCTTATTGAAATTATTAATATAATAGTAAATTGGTTTTCCGACAAGTTTATATAAATTTTTATCTTGTTTATTTCCGGTAGTGTATTTACCCACATAGTATTTTTTTATATTTCCACCATCTTGTACTTCAGTTGTTTCAGTTTTCTGGGTAGTTTTTGTAGTTGTAACTGTTTTTGGTTTATTTTTTTTAGCATAAACGTCTAAGTCATTTGCTTGAATCATTCTATTAACATCATCAATTTTAGTACTTACATTATCCAATAATGTACTTTCATCTAGGATAAGTTGATCGATAAGGGTATCTGTTTGATTTAAATGATTTCCTTGTTCTTCAATAATTTTTAATAAGTTAGTAATTTCATTACTGAGACTAGAAACTTCTGGTAGATTATCATCAACAATTTGTGAAATTTCAGTTTGTTGGATATCAGATGATAAATCTCTAACTTCAACTCTATCTTTTTTTTCTAATTCATCTGTATCAGTGCCTTCAATATCTGTTTTAATTTGCTCGAGTGGATCTTGTTTCTCAATTTTTTTAGTATAAAATTCAGTATTCATATACCATGCTAAAGAACTACTTGGATTAATAATTTCACCATTAATTAGTAAATTTTTATATTTTTTAGGATTAACATTAGAGAATTCTTTTTTTAATGATAATAAAACCTTTTGAAATGGATCTTTTGCTGATTCTTTTCTAATAATAGATGTTTTACCAACTTTTTCGTCATTAATATATTTGATGAGTTGATCATCTTCCATAGGATATTTACCAGTTATTTTTTTTGGTAAAAATTGTTCTACGCTATCAATTTCTAATCTATGTGTTACGAAATCTTCAAGTTCATAGATACCATCTTCTAATACAATACCATCAATATTGATTACTGAATAAAATAATTTATCATAAAAGTCAGCATTAATAGAATCCCAATTAGCTTCACCTTGTGCTAAAGTAAATCCAAATTTAACTGCTTCTTCTTCATATACTTCAACAACTTTTTTTAAATTTCTATAAAATTTTCTGTTGAAACCAATATCAGTGTAAATTTTATCAATTAAATTTCCTTCTTTTCTATGATCTCGTAATAAGTATCCAAAATTATCAAATGTTTTTTTCATTTGTTCAAAATCATTTTCACCTCTTTTTTTTGGTTCTCCAGTTTCTTTATCAATATAAACAGCAAAAATACCAAGAATTTGGGCATCTAATTCAGATGCTCTTGGGAAACTTCTGTGTGTTACTATATCTGGGAATGCATCAATGGATGCTTTTAATAATCTAATATATTCATGTGGTCTAACAATTGCTAACCAATTGATTGTTTCTGCGTATAAATTGTTACGTATTTTGTTAAAATCCCCTTTTTTTTTGCCAGAAAATACATTTAAAATATTGAAAAATCCAGTATTTTTAACATTTTCAACAGAAGCATCTTGTGTTCCAAATAAATCAGGGAATGTAAATTTAACTAAATTGTAGTAAGAATCTATGAATGCTTTCCAATATTTCCCCTTTTCTTTTCCATCTTTAGTATCCCATTTTCTGGTTTTCAAGAATTGTCTAACATATTTCATCCAATTAACAAGTTTACCATTATCCTTAGAGTCTTTTCCATATAAAAGGTTTTTCATTCTACGATCATTAACTAGAGTTGGTAAAATAATATATAATTTATCAAAAGTTCCTAATTTTTTTAATATTAAATCATAGTCTTGTTGACTGTAAGTTACTGTATTTTTAACAGCACCAGTTGCTGAATCTTTTTCAAGCCATAATAAAGACATTTCAATAACTTTTTGTTCCCCACAAGCATATCTAAATGTAGGCATAGATTTGTAAATTGCGGCAAGAGTATCCATATATCCCATTGGATTTTTTTGAGCGGTAACAGCTAAAACTCTAAGAATAGTATCACAAAGTTCTAAATTTCTTAAAACAGTTGGATCTTTAGAAAGAGTAGTAAAATTGTCAGTAAGTATTTCAAGAATATGAATAATTGTTTCTTGTGATTTAGAAGCATCAGTTTGTGCCATGTTTTTTAATTCATTTTGGACGTACTCTTTAATGCTTGGTTGTAAAGCATTGTAAAAATCTGTATCGTCATATAGAGTTTTCATTCCTTCATCTGCTAAATCATTTTCAGAGTTTTTTCCAAATACACTTTGAAGATCTTCTAAAAAAACTTCAAAAGGAGGTTTATTATCAATTTTAGTTGAACCATATTTTTCTGCCCATTGATTAATGAGTTGATAAAACTGTCTTTTAGCATTATAATCACTATTAATTATATCATGTATATCACTTCTTTTTTCATCAATTTCCATACGAATACGACTAGCAAATCTATGTGCTTGACCCTTTTTGACATTTTCAAGTTCTAATTTAATTGTTTTATTTAATTCTTTAACACTATCTTCAACGCGGGAGCTACTAAATAATCCACCAGCTATTTGTTTACTATTATTCATATCTAACATTTAATATATTATATAAATACATATTTTTTTTAATTTTATAGTCATGCTAAAAGAGATATTGGTATGTTTAACAAAAATTTTTTCATCTTATAATATAAAGGTTAAATAATGATTAATATTTATTCTTTATATAAAAAACAACATGAAAAACAAAAAATCCGCATAAGTGTTTATGAAAAAGTTTTACAAAAATGTCATAAAAGAATTAAATATGTAGCAAAAGTAGGAAAACAAGAAACCTATTTTATTGTTCCAGAATATATGTTTGGAATTCCTTTGTATAAACAAGTAGCTTGTGTTTGTTTTTTAATGATAAAATTAAGGAAAAATGGATTTCTAGCCAAATATACTCATCCAAATTTTATTTATATTTCTTGGAAACATTATAATGATGAAGCACAATATAATTATACATTAAATATTCCACAAATTGAATTTAATAAACCAGAGGAGCGCTCTATTAGATATAATGATAACGATTTAGAAATACGTCGTCTTCCAACTACGACAATAAAAAGAAAGAATATAAATCATTACAAAAATTTAAATGATAAATTAATTTCTGATATAGACGTTGATTTAGGTATATTCGATAGAGAATCTTCTATAGATAAAAATTTATCTAATGATGTTTCAGATATAAGTTTTATATCCAATAGAAAAAGATTAATAGAAACTCCAAGAGAACCATCTCGTAGAAATTCAGTTCATCATGAAAGTATTTTAGAACAATTGAATAAAACAGCTAAATTTTTAGAAAGTAATTAAGATATACATAATTCATAATGTTCATCATAACATTTTGTTCCAAAATTTTTTGGTCCTTCACATTCATCTGTTGTTTTTGATTTATTACACTTATTTTTAAAAAGATTTGATTTATAACAAGTATTAGAGATTTTTCCAGGCATACTACATCCTTTTTTTGCGTAATTGTCACAATGAGGATCTATATTTTTAAATATTTCTTTGTGATCTATTTTCTTAACATTTGGGAAAAAATTAAATATACAGAGAACAAGTACAATTAATAATATATAAGTGATCATGATTATATATATTATTAATTTTTTTATTTTATATATGGTTATTAACATTTATATATGGTTATGTTTTGGTAAGATAGTATCTATCGTATTTATTATTTTTTACTTCTTTACATATTCCTGGAGAACACCAGCATTTTTGATTATCTCTACCATACGAAAATGAATTAGCCTTTGCACCTTTAACTCCGTTTGAACAATATATAGCACATTTATCTAAAGACATTTTGCCTGCATCATATTCAGTATCAGAACTACAACCGGCGTTTTCCTTTGTTTTATCAATAATTATTGGTTCTGGTTTATATTTTGTTTTAGGTGTACAATATTCCCATCTTTTATTCTTATCATCTGTATAACACCATATTCCTCCACCAGAATCATCTGGATTTCTACAGTAATTATGAGTACCTAATCCTCTTTCTCCTTTTCTATAATGTTTTTTAGTTTTGTTATTTCTATTATGGGGAGTATCTTTATCCCAACGTTGGCATGTATATCCAGTTTTTGTTTTATTTTGGCAACCTTTGTAATTTATACTTCTCCATCCCCTAAGCGTTTCATCACCGCATTTTCTAGTGTCACAATATTCCCATCTCTTCTTTGGATCGGTAGTATAACACCATGGTCCACTCGAATTATCTGCGTTTCTACAATAATTATGGTTACCCACACCATATCTTTTCTTTTTGTAGTTCTTTCTAGCTTTTGTATTTCTACTATGAGGAGTATCTCTATCCCAACGTTGGCAAAGATATCCACTTTTTGTTTTATTTTGACAACCTCTATAATCATAACCTTTTCCAGATAGATTTTCATTACAATTTTTAATCCATAATGTGTCTTCGAGAAGAGCAACTCTTGAATCAGAACTTGTTAATTTTTCTTCTCCCTTTTTATTAGAAATTGGGAAAAAAAGTAACAAAAAAATGACTATTAATACTAATTGAATACAATCCATTTTATATACTATATAATGATAAAAAAGTAACAAAAAAGTGACTATTAATACTAATTGAATACAATCCATTTTATATACTATATAATGGTTTTTTAATTAATAATTACTTTTTTTTTTTTATTTTTTTTCTTTTTTTTTTTCTTTTTTTTTTTTTACTTTTTTACTTTTTTTTTTACCTTTTTTTGTTTTACTAACCTTTTTGGTATCTTTTTCTTCATTGTGATGTGATCCACCTTTTTTTGTTTTACTAACCTTTTTGGTATCTTTTTCTTCATCGTGATGTGCTCCACCTTTTTTTTTTAGATATTCCTTAAACGATTTTATAGATTGTACACAATCATTTTTATTAATATTTTTCTTTTCCTTATTTTTATAATCAAAATGAAGTGGATAATTATCTTTACCGTGTTTAATGTAAAATTTAGATTTTCCATTACCGTGATATAACATTAATGGTTTATTGAAATAAGTTCCTACTTTTTTTGGAAAAAGTTTGATTGCATCTTCCATAGTAAGGTTAGATAATAGTTCCCCTTTTGATACAGTAAGATAAAGAGTATCTTTATCTCCAAATTCACCAACTCTAACTCTTGGTCCCCATTTAGAACTAAATCTGTAAAGATTCTTTCCATCATACTTTCCAATTAAATTTGGATCAGCACAATTTGGATTAGATTTACATTTTTTACGATTTTCATAATATTTCGTGGTTAATGTATCAACTGTATTTTTGAATACATTATAATGTTTGTCAACAACATCACCATTCCAAGATTTTTTACCATCAGCAATTAAATCTAAATCTTTTTCAATTTCAGAAGTGTAGTTATAATTCATAATTTGAGGGAAGTTTTTATTCATATAAACAGTAATTTCATTACCTAATGGTGTTAATATAAGACGATTTTTTTCGGATCCAATAATTTCTTTAACAGATGATTTTTTTATAGATTTGGTTGTCATAGAAAATATAGTAGATTCCATTTCTTTACCATCAATATTTCCTTTATTAACATAATTTTTATGAATAATATTTGATACCGCACCAGAATAAGTGGATGGGCGTCCAATTCCTAATTCTTCTAGTTTTTTAATGAGAGCACCCTCAGTAAATCTTCCAATAGGTTTATTATAAGATTGTTTACCATTAATGAGTATCATGTTAACTTTTTCTTTTTCTTTTATAGATTTACAAATTAAAATTTGTTCTTTATCATCTTTGATATCATATAATTTTTTCCAACCATCAAATATAGTTTCATTACAAATTTTAGAATAATGATATTTCTTTATCTTTTTCATATTAATCTTAATATTTTTGGAATTATATACCCATTCACTCATTTGACTAGCAACAGTTCTTTTCCAAATAAGATCATATAATTTACGTTCTTCGTTATTTTTAATTTCAGTAAAATTTCTTTTAAGATCAGTTGGACGAATACATTCGTGAGCATCTTGTGAACCTTTAACTTTTTTGCTATATTGCCGTTCTTTTGGATATTGTGTACCATATTTTTCTTTAACAAATGCTAAAATTTTTTTTTGAAAATCAACGGATATACTAGTAGAATCTGTTCTAATATAAGTAATAAATCCGCCTTGATATAATTTCTGTAATAAAGAAGTCGTTTTTCGAACTGTATATGTAGATGCTTGATTAATTGTTGATGTAATAAATGGGGCAGGTGGATTTGTTTTTTTTTCTTTAGATGTAATAGAACCTATATAATATTCCTTTTTCTGTGTGTTTTTCAAGAATTTCATAACTTCTTTTTCATTTTTAAATTTAGAATTTAATTCACAATCCACTAAATCTTTTTTTGATTTTGTTTTAAAATTTCCTTTTATATTAAATTGATGACCTCCACCGTGTTGTTCGATGTCATGTTTTCTATCATAAATAAGACGTGTTGTTACAGATAATACTCTTCCAGCACTAGCTTTTTTTTGTATAGATTTCATAGTCAAAGGTGAAACTTTATATCCAATTAAACGATCAATAACTCTTCTTGCAGTTTGTGAATTAACATATTTTTTATTAATAGTTTGTAGATTATTAAAAGCTTTTTTAATAGCTGGTTGAGTAATTTCGTTAAAAACCATTCTATTTTTTGATTTTGTATCTAAATTTAATAAAGTTGATAAATCATATGCTATTCTTTCACCTTCTCTATCTTGATCTGTTGCTAAAATAACATTTTTTTTTCCAAATTTACGAGAAAAAGATTTAATTGAATTTACTGTTTTAAGATTATTTTCATCATCAATGATTTGAAAATCTGGTTTGTATCCTCCAGAGATATCAATAGACAATTTTTTATACGGTAGATTCTTAATATGACCAACAGACGCGATAACTTTAAATGTAGTTCCTGGAAAAGATTGAGTTAAGTATTTTTCAATTTTTGAACATTTTGATGGTGACTCTACGATAACTAAAAATTTTTTTTTCGTCATTTTAAGTTCTTTACTAATACTTTATAATAAGAAATCAATTTTGATTAATTTAATCGTTTATTTGATTAAAATCTTTAAAATATTTCTATATAATAATTATAATTAGAAAATGAATGATATAGATTCTCACGAAATTTACAAACTAGGAAATGATTTTGAGATTGAAGAGAAAATAAAAATGAATAGTTATTCTCAATTTAAATTTATGAAAGAAGGTCATACAATTGGGAATTCTATCCAAACAGAATTATTAGAAAATGAGAATGTTATTTTTTCTGGATATAGAATTCCTCATCCATTAAAAAAAGAATTATATATTAAAATTAAAACAAAATCATCAACTGAACCAAAAAAAGAACTTGTCAGATCAATAAAATCATTACAAAATAAAATAAAGAAAATCAAAGAAAGTTTTAAATCATCTATATCTAAAAATAAATATTAAATATTATATATTATTTAAGTAATGATATTAATTAAAGATATTATTAATTTAATTTTGAAATATTTAATTAAATGTTGTGAATGTAATAAATACTGTACAGTTAAGACGAGTGAATTTTGTGATAAATGCGATTGGTATAAAAGAAGTAATACTCATTATTGTTCTATTTGTAGTGTTAATCGATTACATTTCGATATGTGTCATGAATTTTGGACATGTATGTGTTGGCGGTGTCTACAAGATGAGATAGTCGGCTTATTGAATATGGAAAACTTTCAATAAAAAAATATATTCATAATATATATCATATTTGTAATAATGAATGATAACAATTTGTCTGAATTATTAGTTAATACAGAAGAAGAGGAGAATAAAGTAGAAGAAAAAATCACTCACCAATATCAAAGAAAATTTAGTTTAAAACATAGAATTAGTGAATGTAAAAAAATTAGAGAAAAATATCCAGATAGAATACCAGTAATTATAGAAAAATCTTCTACTAATTCTGGTAGAATTCCAGATCTTGATAAACATAAATTTTTAGTTCCATCAGATATCACTATAGGCCAGTTTATGTATGTTTTAAGACAAAGAATTAAAATTCCATCTAAAGTAGGTATGTTTTTATTTATCAACAATAAAATGCTCTCTACTTCAACTTTAATTGGTGGAGTTTATGAAGAAGAAAAAAATATCGATGATTTCTTATATATTGTATTTTCAGGAGAAAATACATTTGGTTAATTAAATAAACTTCAAAATTGAATTTATCTTTTGTTACTATAGTGAAAAGATGTCAACTGACGAAAATAATAAGAAATTTAAAGAAAGAAATATGTTTATACCAAATCTTTGCGATAAAGGAAGTTGTTCTTCATCAGAACAACCATCAAAACAACTTTCTAAAACTACTTTCAATCAATCAAATGACACTGAAAACTATTTACATTTACACAGTAGTGTAAATCATTGTGTAACGAAGATTAAAAAACAAAAAATCTTTTGTTTAGAATGTTTTAAAAAAAAAGGTCGTAAAAAGCGATTAAGATTTGGTTCTCAATTTCCATGTAATTATTGTAAATTGATGTTTTGTACATCTCATCGATTTATGGATATACATAATTGTACAGAGGTAGAAAAAGCAAAAGAATTTTATAGACAAGAATTATTTAGAAAAAATCCAGGTTGTATCGGGAATAAAATAGAACGAATATAATACATTTACGATGATTCGCGTTATAATTTAATTTAAATTTCGTATATTTGGTATCAAAAACAACGATATCCAGTCCATATCAAAATTGAATTATAATCCCTTAAAGCAATTAAATATCTTTATATATAGTAATATATTCTCATATATGGCTGAGGTGGAGAAAATATTTTTTTTATTTGATTTAGAAACAAACGGATTACCACATTTATCAAGTATGGACTACAAGTTTATTAATAATTGGCCGAATACAGTTCAAATTAGTTGGGGATTATATAATGAAAAAGGTATGAATATAAAATTTCATAATTATATATTAAAACCTACTAATTTCACAATAGACAGAGATTCAACAAAAATACATGGTATATCTAATTCTATTGCTAAAAAAAGGGGTATTAAATTTAGTGAAATTTTCGATGATTTACAAAATGATTTACAACAATGTGATTTTATTGTTGCCCATAATTTGAATTTTGATAGAAATACACTTTTATCAGAATTTACTCGATGTAATAGAAATGATTTAGTCCATTTATTTGAAAGTAAAAGACATATTTGTACAATGAAGGAAAGTACCATGTTTTGTCACATTGGTTCGCCAACAAGTGGATACAAATGGCCAAAATTGTCAGAACTTTATGAGAAATTATTTAATCGTAAAATAAGAAATGCTCATGATGCTGAGTATGATGTAAAAAATTTATCAAAGTGTTTTTTTGAATTAATTAAGAGAAATATTTTAAGATTCTAATGTTTTTCTTTGCAAGAATTAATGACAGGTTCAATTGATTTAGTTTTCTGTAATTGAATGATATTTTTTTGTATAGGTTCAATTGATTTAGTTTTCTGTAATTGAATGATATTTTTTTGTAT
>Ga0208523_1000212_pt1 | contig 13211 bp, 10 predicted proteins | sample ETNtaG_17_FD_185770 | JGI IMG/M metagenome (GOLD analysis project Ga0208523, IMG submission 185770) | Marine microbial and viral communities from oxygen minimum zone, Eastern Pacific Ocean - ETNP201302PF82A (SPAdes) (version 2) | ecosystem: Environmental > Aquatic > Marine > Oceanic ...
GCTACGCGCGACTGCCTTGCCGCTTCTTGTCGCTCTTTTTGTTGTTTTAACATAAACAGCAGTTTGCCTGCGTAAAAACCTAGCGCAAGAATAATTAGTAGCGCGATGCCTGAAAGTACTGCCCAAAGCATGACTCTTTCCCGTTTTTTATTAGTGCTTAAAGTCGTCGATATTAATAGCGTCTAAATCATTAAACGGATCCATATCGTCGTCTTCATCATCCTCTTCTACTATTCCTAGTAGGTCACAAAGAATGCGGTGGCGTGCCATCTTCTCGTCGACATAAGCTTGTTGCTCACGGGTGAGCGGTTTATCGTCGTCAAGTTTGTCGAGTAAATCTGACAAGCGTTGATCTGCTTCAAGCGCTGCCAGTTCTTGGGCTGGTGTGGCGTACTTTTTCTTTTGAGCAGGGGTGGGCGTCACTGCTTTTACAAGCTGAATAGGCTTTTTACTGCCGTGGCGCGGATCTTTATTCTCAGCACTCTTTTTGCCCGTCACTTTTTTCTGTTCAACATTGTGGCGATTACCAGCGGGCTTACCTTTATGCTTTTTAGGGCGAGGCGAGTCTGATTTACGGTTTTCGCTTGGTTTAAAGTCAGGATCTTTACGAACGCCGATTAGGCCGACTTTACGTGATTTCTTTGAACGTGCCATAATTTCCAAATAACAAAGAGAGTGAAAAAACAGCGCTATTATAGCGCGAATTAGTGTCTACGTATTGATCTTTGGGTATGCAGTGCAAAATCAATACGGGGAACATAAAGTATTACGGGAATTTGTTTCAGCGCTTTCTCAATAGAACGACATCGCTGGCAGGAAAAGTGACATCATAGCCATCTCGTTGTGCCAAATATTGAAAGGTTGCTTCGCTGAAAAAGCTAACGTGGGTGACGTCGTTTTTATAGTGCCAATTTGCAAACCTGGCTTTATCAAGTACGCGCTTGGTCATGATGGCAAGAACGCCACCAGAAGCTACAAGTTTGTTAAAAAGCGCCCATTCCACATGAGGGGCGTGAAAGTGTTCTATAGCCTCTGTACATGTCACTATGTCATAGCTTTGCTCAAGTACCGATAAGTTGTGTGCATAGAAGGGATCGTACATATTCATCCTAACGCCTTCTTCTTCCAGCATACTTGCTAAAACAGGCGCAGGGCCACAGCCAAAGTCTAGTCCTCGGAGTTCACCAAATTTCATGTCTTTTATAAAAGGTGTAAGTGGCGTTAAAACCTTTCCTAAAAACTTTCGATACCCTTCGTCTTCAAAGCTATTCTCGTGAAGGTCATATTCCTGCTTTTCTACTTCTTTAGATGGTAAGAATTCAGGAGAAACATAAACGAGTTTGCATTGATTACATTGAAGGTAATCGCGCTTTTTATCTGAGTGATAGTGAGATGGCGCGTTAGCGCTTTTGCATAAAGGACAGTACATAGGAAAGTGAACAATAATAAGGGGCTTAAAAAAGAAAAAGGTGATGGTTCTCACCATCACCTTACATTGTATGAGTGTCAGATGACACCTCTCCCGTTATACACTTCTATGTGTATTTTGCTTCCCTAGCCGTGCTCCCCTTATTTTTATTGTTAGCAGAGCTGTATTGTTGTTTTTGGCCCTCGTGGCTCTTTATCCCGTCTTCCATGCTGCATTTTTATTATTATTCTTGTTATTTAGCTTGTAGCTTTTCAAAGGCACCTACAAACTACGCCGTTAGATTACACGAATAATTTCAAAATACAACTTTTTCGGTAACAAATTTTTAACAACAATGTGCAAAAACGGTAATGCTTAGTGTAAGCCCGCGATATAGTTAGATAAAATCTCAATATCTTCGTCGGTTAATTTCATCGCAATATCACGCATCATGCCATTCATGTCATTGTGACGTTGGCCTGAACGGAATGCTTTCAATTGAGCTGCAGTGTAAGTTGCATGTTGACCGCTGATATCCGGGAAACCTGCTAAGCCCATGCCGTTGCCCTTAGGACCGTGACACGCGATACATGCAGTTACGCCTCGAGACTCGTCGCCACCTTGGTACAATGCACGGCCAGCTTCAACGTATTGCTCTGGTGTTTCACCCGCCTTTGGCTCTTGGCTTGAGAAATAAGCGGCTAGGTCTTTCATGTCTTGCTCTGAAAGTGGGGCAGCCATGCCGTTCATCACAGCATTGTTACGACCTTCCTCGCCACCTGTTTGAGAGGCAAGTTTAAATTCGGTTAATTGCTTAACAATGTACTTCTCATGCTGGCCAGCAATCTTTGGGTTCATGTCAATCATGCTGTTGCCATCAGGGCCATGACAGGCTGCACATACTGCAGATTTCGCTTTACCTGCCTCGGCGTCGCCTTCTGCCATAGCAGTTGCGCTTAAACCTAAAGACATACATACCAACAAACACAGTTTTTTCATAATAAATCTCTTAAATGGATCCAACGGCTCGCGTGATATACGTGATATCATGCGTATTTTACACATTTAACGCGTCAGAAAAACCTATTCCATGATAAAACTATGGTTTTTAGTTGGTTTATTCATTAAAAAACTGTAAACCGAAGGTTGAGACGCATGTGGAGGTAAGTCTAGATGTCGTATTACACCAAAGCAAAATTCTTTACGAGCGCACCTGATATTCGTCATTTAAAGAATGATACCGGAATTGAAGTAGCGTTCGCGGGCCGCTCTAATGCGGGTAAATCGAGTGCACTTAACACGTTAACTCGTCAGAAGAACTTGGCAAGAACCAGTAAAACACCGGGTCGCACCCAATTGATCAACGTCTTTGAATTAGAAGAAGACTTACGCTTGGTTGATTTGCCAGGATATGGCTTTGCAAAAGTGCCAGTAGCCATGAAAAAGAAGTGGCAGGCGTCACTTGGTGAATATCTTCAAAAGCGCAAGTCCCTTAAAGGATTAGTCGTTTTAATGGATATTCGTCACCCCTTCAAAGATTTAGACCAAGATCTTATCCATTGGGCAGTAGCGTCAAATATTCCTGTACTGGCATTACTTACTAAGGCCGACAAACTTAAAAGCGGTAAGCGAAAGGCACAGCTGTTAATGGCGCGTGAAGCTGCGATGGCATTTATGGGCGATGTTACCGTGCAAACCTTCTCGTCATTAAACAAGCACGGGTTACCCGAATTAGAGCGTATTTTGGATACGTGGTTTGGCATAGATAAACAAGACGAAATAGAAGAGTCTGATAGCGAAGTACAGTAGCGCAATTTACCCTTACCGTTTGTGCTGATCTGACGTGCCCGATGGATAGGTATGATGGGGATAAGCACGGGTTACCCGAATTAGAGCGTATTTTGGATACGTGGTTTGGCTTAGATAAACAAGACGAAACAGAAGAGTCTGATAGCGAAGTACAGTAGCGCAATTCACCCTTACCGTTTGTGCTGATCTGACGTGCCCGATGTATAGGTATGATGGGGTGTTAGAAAAAAGAACGCCCCGCATAGAGCGAGGCGTAAACTGAGAGAAAACACATAAAAACCGTAGATATAGAGTCGTGATAAATAGAGAAGTTCAGAAAAATTAAAATAAAATTCGCTTTATTTTTTAAGTTATTGATATTTAAGAATTATTTATTTTCCGCAGATATAAAAAAACCCCGACAAAACTGTCGGGGTTAAAGCAAAGGTTTGAAAACAGCTTTCTCACCTCTGTACCCTACATGTGTAATATTACAACAAAGCACAGAAAAGGCAAGGGTGTTATGTAATTAAATTACCAAATTTAATGAATATAACGCGCCTTTTAATGTAAAAACTGTAATCTAATTACCAAACTAGTGCGCTTCATCCCAGTTTTCGCCCACACCTGCCTCGACAACCAGCGGAACATTTAGCGTAGCTGCGCTTTCCATAAGAGCAGTAATAGTAGAGACATAGGTTTCCACTTTGTCTTCTTTTATCTCAAAAACCAATTCATCGTGTACCTGCATCATCATGGTCACATCATCAGATGCATTTTTTCTAATCCAGTCATCAACTTTGATCATTGCCATCTTAATAATGTCTGCCGCTGTGCCTTGCATAGGCGCGTTTATCGCTGCGCGCTCTGCGCCTTTTCTACGTGCACCATTACTGGCTTTAATATCAGGCAAATAAAGTCTGCGACCAAATACGGTTTCTACATAACCTTTTTCTTTCGCGCTCTCACGTGTTGAATCCATGTACTCAAGCACGCCTGGGTAGCGTTCGAAGTAAAGATCCATATATTTTTGTGCTTCATTACGTGGAATATTAAGTTGCTTCGACAACCCAAAGGCACTCATACCGTAAATTAAGCCAAAGTTAATCGCTTTTGCACTGCGACGCTGTTCAGTGGTTACTTCATCAAGTGGCACACCAAAAACTTCCGCAGCGGTTGCTTTATGAATATCTTTACCATGCGCAAAGGCATCTAACAGACCTTTATCGCCAGAAAGGTGCGCCATAATGCGCAGCTCAATTTGTGAGTAGTCGGCTGCGACGAACTTATTTCCTTCTCTGGGTACAAATGCCTGACGCACGCGGCGACCTTCCTCATTTCGGATAGGGATGTTCTGTAAGTTAGGATCGGTAGAAGAGAGTCGTCCCGTGGCGGTTACTGCTTGGTGATAAGAAGTATGCACTCGACCCGTACGATGATTGATCATCTTAGGAAGTTTATCCGTGTAGGTATTCTTTAGCTTGGTTAGGCCACGGTATTCCATGATCTTCTTCGGCAACGGGTACTCAAGCGCAAGTTCTTGCAGTACGTCCTCAGAAGTAGACGGCGCCCCTTTAGGCGTTTTCTTTATGATCGGTAGCGACATTTTTTCGAACAAGACATGTTGAAGCTGTTTAGTAGAACCTAAGTTGAATGGCTCGCCAGCTTCCTCATGTACTTCACTTTCAAGCTCGGCAATCCGGGTGGCAAGATCCTGGCTTTGCTGACGCAGCCTTTGGCTGTCTATCAATACACCTTCCTGTTCCATACGAGAAAGTACACAGGCTAGGGGAACCTCAACATCTATCAATAGATTTTTAAGCTCAGGAATTTCTTTCAACTTCGTCCAAATAGCGTTGTGTAAGCGAAGCGTGATATCAGCATCTTCTGCGGCATAAGGCCCAGCTTCTTCAAGGCTAATTTGATTAAACGTTAGCTGCTTTGCGCCTTTACCCGCAATCTCTTCGAAGTGAATAGTTTTATGACCAAGGTAGGCTAGGGCAAGTGAGTCCATATCATGGCGCTGCGCGGTACTGTTTAGTACATAGCTCTCAAGCATGGTGTCAAAGCCAATGCCGTTTAAGGTAATGTCATAGTTCGCTAATACGTTTTTGTCGTATTTTATGTGTTGACCTACTTTGATCACGGTGTCCGATTCTAAAATAGGTTTTAATGCGTCTAATACGAATTCTCGTGATAGCTGGGCGGGTGCATCTGGGTAATCGTGAGCAACAGGCACATAAGCTGCTTCACCTTCCTCTATACAAAATGAAACACCAACTAACTCCGCATCCATGTAGTTAAGGCTGGTTGTCTCGGTATCAAAAGCGATTAGCTCGGCTTTTTCTAGCTTCGCGACCCACGCATTAAAGCGTTCCTCATCAAGCACTGTCTCATACTTCGACTTATCTATCTCTACCGATTCACTTTGTTCGCTCTCTTCTGCGCTATCGCTTTTTTCTTCGTTGGTGTTTGCATTGGCACCAGAGGTATCTCCGCCGGCTATTAGCGCGCTTACTTCTGCATGCCAGCGTTTGAACTCGTATTCGGCAAACAGATCGCGAAGTTGTTCGTTATCGGCTTGGCAAGGCATAAGAGCTTCGACATCATAGTCAAGGTCAAGATCGATGCTGATAGTAGCTAGGGTATAAGAAAGCCGAGCTTGCTCTTCGTATTCCTGCATTTTAGCCGCCATCGACTTACTGCCTCTAAACGACAGATCTGCAATTTTATCCAGGTTCTTATATATGTCGTCGATACCGCCAATACCGTTTAACAAGGCTTGTGCACTTTTATCACCTACACCAGGTACACCTGGGATGTTATCGACTTTATCGCCCTTAAGCGCAAGGAAGTCGATCACAAGCTCCGGTGGAATACCAAACTTCGTATTTACACCTTCGACATCCATCAGTTGGTTTGTCATGGTGTTGATTAAGGTGACATGTTCATTTACCAGCTGCGCCATGTCTTTATCGCCGGTGCTGATAAGGGTATCAATACCTTTTTCTGTGGCGTGTTTGGCTAACGTGCCAATCACGTCATCAGCTTCTACACCCGATTCAACAATAACAGGTAATCCCATTGCCTTAATGATGGCGTGCAACGGTTCGATTTGGCTTCTTAGCTCATCCGGCATCGGAGGACGGTTCGCTTTGTACTCTTTATAGATGTCATCGCGAAAGGTCTTGCCTTTAGCATCAAAAATCACCGCCATATGCGTCGGGTTGTATTGTTTGATCAAGCTTTTAAGCATGTTCACAACACCATAAATAGCACCGGTGTCTTGGCCTTTTGAGTTGGTTAATGGTGGTAAACCGTGAAAGGCACGAAAAAGATATGACGATCCATCGACAAGAATAAATGGAGGCTTTTTAGAATCAGGCATAGATGGCGATTTTCCAATAGAGAATATGAGCGCAAGGATGCCACAGGCTAGGGCAGATCGCCATATCATGAAGGAACATTAAGGTCGATAGCGGATCGCATTTCGCCTGTGGATAACTTTGTGATCTAAAATTTTGGGCACAGTGATCCGGATGATCTTTGTCAAGTTAAAGATCACCTTTCAAATCAAGAAAAATAAGGGAATGAGACTTAGGTGTGAAAACAGCGTACCTGCTACTTACCATTCCATTTTATGTGGATAACTTGGTGTACGTTTATTTTTGGTTTAACCAAGTTGGTCAAGTAATGTAGCATAACCATTAACAATGTATACACGTATTATTAAGAACTTTTTTTGAACAGTTGTGTGTTTAATAGCCAAATTTTGAATAAGTAGATGGCATAGCGTCTAGGAGGACAATATGAAACAAGTAGCCGTTATTTTAAGTGGTAGTGGTGTGTTTGACGGGGCTGAGTTACACGAAGCGGTATTGACACTTTTAGCCATTGAGCAAGAAGGTGCGTCTTACCAGTGTTTTGCTCCAGATGTAAACCAACTGCATGTAGTCAATCACCTAACCGGTTAACCGGTGAGGTATCAGAAGGTGAAACCCGAAATGTGTTAGTAGAATCGGCCCGTATTGCCCGAGGTGATATAAAACCCGTGACTGAGTGCGACGTAACTGCTTTTGACACACTTATTTTACCTGGTGGTTTTGGCGCTGCGAAGAACCTGTGCACGTTTGCTGTAGACGGTGAAAATTGTACCTTTAACGAAGAGGTGCTGACAGTGTGCAAAGCCTTTGCTCAAGCTAAAAAGCCCGCAGCGTACGCGTGTATTGCACCTGCGCTAGCAGCAAAAGTGTATGGCAACAAAACTAAACTGACCATTGGCAATGACGAAGCCACGGCTGGTGGGTTGAATGCATTAGGAGCAACGCATGTAGAGTGCCCGGTTGATGAGGTGGTTGTTGATAATGACGCAAAGCTTGTTACTACACCTGCGTATATGCTGGCGCAAAGCATTAGTGAAGCCAATGCGAGTATTACTAAAATGGTTAAAACCGTGCTTGCTATGAAATAGGAAACTAAAAAAATAAAAGTGGTTGGTTTTTTCCTAGTGAAAAGATCAGGTGTCTTTATGTGTAATTAGCCTAATGTAGTGGGGAGACAAAGGTTTCCCCTTGTTCATTATAGTCCTATAATCAAAACCCTATGCGTAACGTATAGGATTTCATTACCTTGTTTCACGTAGATAGATTCGCTTTTTGAAACCATATCAAAAAGCACATTGTAACTGGGGCTCAGTAGTCCTTATGCGCACTATAAAAATAAAGGCATAACAAACAATGCACTACCGTGCCATCATACGAATACTTGGGTTATTAATTGCGCTTTTTAGCGTAACCATGATCCCACCCGCTATCGTGTCGTTGATTTATCAAGATGGCAGTGGCCTGCCTTTTATCCTCGCATTTATATTTTGTGTCATCGGCGGTATGGCATTGTGGTATCCCAACCGTCAGCAGAAAAATGACTTAAGAGCACGAGAAGGGTTTCTGATTGTTGCGCTGTTTTGGTCAGTACTAGCAAGCGTGGGGGCAATTCCACTTATCTTGCTAGAGCAACCAAGCATGACGGTAACCGATGCTTTCTTTGAGTCATTTTCTGGCCTGACTACCACTGGAGCTACGGTTATTGAGGGGATAGATTTTCTTCCTCACTCAGTACAGTTTTACCGTCAACAACTTCAGTGGTTAGGTGGCATGGGTATCATCGTACTCGCAGTTGCCATTTTACCTATCCTTGGAGTAGGGGGTATGCAGCTTTATCGGGCAGAAACTCCTGGCCCAGTTAAAGATAATAAAATGACTCCGCGTATTGCCGATACGGCAAAGCATTTGTGGTACATCTACCTATCCATAACCATTGCATGTGCCGGTGCATACTGGCTTGCGGGAATGAATGTTTTTGATGCGATTTGCCATTCTTTCTCAACGGTTGCTATTGGTGGCTTTTCGAACCACGACGCCAGCTTAGGCTATTTTAATAGTCCTATGGTAAACGTGGTGTGTACCGTGTTTTTGCTTATTGCTGCGTTAAACTTCTCATTACACTATGCGGCGGTGAGCTCTCGTTCGGTTAAAGGCTATTTTAACGATCCAGAGTTTAAGGCGTTTTTTATCATTCAAGCCTCACTCATCGGGATTTGTTTCCTAGTACTTACGCTATCAGGCTACTATAGCTCGGCAGAGCAGGCTTTAGACCAAGCTATGATCCAAGCGGTATCTATTAGTACCACTGCCGGGTTATTTTAACGATCCAGAGTTTAAGGCGTTCTTTATCATTCAAGCCTCACTCATCGGGATTTGTTTCCTAGTACTTACGCTATCAGGCTACTATAGCTCGGCAGAGCAGGCTTTAGACCAAGCTATGATCCAAGCGGTATCTATTAGTACCACTGCAGGGTTTGCAACCACTGATTTTTCAGTCTGGCCGGCATTCCTCCCTATTATGCTTATTTTTTCAAGCTTTATCGGCGGGTGCGCAAGTTCCACAGGTGGGGGCCTAAAAGTAGTACGCGTGTGCTTACTGTTTCTACAAGGCAAGCGTGAGGTTGATAGGCTAATTCACCCGAAAGCGGTATACAGCGTTAAGTTTGGCGACCGTGCCATGCCTGACAGAGTAGTAGAGGCCGTATGGGGGTTCTTTTCAGCTTATGCAGTGGTGTTTGTTATCATTATGATAGGCTTGATTGCCACGGGTTTAGATAACCTAAGCGCCTTTACCGCTACTGCGGCCATGCTGAATAACTTAGGTCCGGGATTGGGGAGCGTAGCGGCCAACTATGCTGATGTTACTGACGCAGGCAAATGGATACTGGTGATTGCCATGGTATTTGGGCGACTAGAAGTCTTCTCATTGCTGGTCTTGTTCTCACCAACGTTCTGGCGCAGTTAACAAATAAACCGGTAGTTTTGATACGAGCTAAAAAAAAGGGCGATAAATATCGCCCTTTATTTTTATGTCTTCAACTTTTAATCTTGCGGCACCTATGACGCTTTGCAAAAGCGCTAGCCAAAGAAAAATGCGCTGGGTTGGAACAGCTTTTCCACGTCGTTGATGTACTTCTTATCAACCAAGAACAAAATTACATGGTCGTTTGCTTCAATCTTGGTATCGCTGTGAGCGATAATCACCTGATCGTCTCGAACAATAGCCCCAATCGTAGTACCTGGCGGTAGTTTAATATCGCCTATTTGTTTGCCAACCACCTTAGAGGTATTTTCATCACCGTGCGCTATCGCTTCAATAGCCTCGGCAGCACCTCGTCGTAATGAGTACACGTTTACAATGTCACCGCGACGTACGTGAGTCAGTAGCGCCGAGATAGTAGCTTGCTGAGGTGAAAACGCGATGTCTATCTCACCGCCCTGTACCAAGTCCACATAAGCACTCCGCTGGATAAGCACCATGGCTTTTTGTGCACCCATACGCTTTGCCAGCATGGCCGACATGATATTCGCTTCATCGTCGTTGGTAACGGCTATGAAAGCGTCAACTTGCTCGATATTTTCTTCACTTAGCAATTCAGGGTCAGACGCGTCACCGCTAAATACAATGGTTTTATCTAAGTTCGCAGATAAATATTTGGCCCTTTCTGGGCTGTATTCAATAAGCTTAACGTTATGATTGTGCTCTAACTTTTTCGCAAGGCCTGCGCCAATCAAGCCACCACCGGCTATCATAATTCGTTTGTAGCTTGATTCGAGCTTTTGAAGCTCACTCATTACTGCGCGAATGTGCTTGGTAGCGGCAATAAAGAACACTTCATCATCGGCCTCAATAACCGTGGTACCTAACGGGCGAATAGGGCGGCCGCGTCGGTAAATGGCAGCAACCCGGGTTTCAACGTTAGGCATGTGGTCTTTAAGCGCAGATAACGCGTGGCCTACCAATAAGCCACCGTAATAGGCTTTAACCGCAACAAGGCTGGCCTTGCCTTCAGCAAACTCAACCACCTGAAGTGCACCCGGGTAGTCAATAAGACGTTTGATGGCCTTAGTTACCAACTGCTCAGGAGCGATAATGTGGTCAACGGGAATGTCTTGCTGCTTATATAGCTGCTCTTGGTAAATGATGTACTGTTCAGAGCGCACGCGAGCGATTTTAGTGGGTGTTTTAAATAGGCTGTAGGCCACCTGACAGGCCAACATATTGCTTTCATCACTATTGGTTACGGCAATCAGCATATCTGCATCTTCCGCACCGGCCTTACGCAACACATCAGGGTGTGAGCCCACGCCTGTTACTACTTGTAAATCAAGACGGTCTTGAAGTGCGCGCAATATAGTGGGGTCAGAGTCAATAACTGTTATTTCGTTATTCTCACCCACTAAGTTTTCAGCAAGTGTTCCGCCTACTTGGCCGGCCCCTAAAATGATGATCTTCATCGTTATTATTTTGCCTTCATATTCGTGCAAGTCTTAACTGTGTGACGTTGCACAACTATTGAACTCAGTCTGCTGACTTTACCAGCCTCGCATAATAGAAACCATCCATTTGTTGCTCTCCTGGCGTTATCTGGCGCCCGGGTTTATCAACGGTTTCTGTTTTCACTATGGGCGATAACGAGGCATCTGGAGTGTCGGCGAGAAACTGCTGTATTTGCGCCATGTTCTCTTTTGGCAAAATAGAACATGTTGCATAAAGCAGCGTGCCACCCGGTTTTAATAGACCCCACAATGTTTCTAATATGCGCCGTTGTAGCTGCGCTAGATTGTCGATGTCATTGGCTTTTCGAAGCCAGCGAATATCTGGGTGGCGTCGAATCACGCCGGTAGCAGAGCAGGGGGCATCCAGTAATATTCTGTCGAAGGGCTTTCCGTCCCACCAGGTATCAGGATTAGCTGCATCACCTTGCTTAATATCGACAGTGTGCTTAAGGCGAGTCATGTTTTCTTCTACCCGTTTTAGGCGTGTAGCATCAGCATCAAGCGCTAATACGTACTGTGTATCAGGTGCACACTCAACAATGTGCCCTGTTTTTCCGCCTGGTGCGGCGCAACAGTCTAGAATGCGTTCGTTCGCTTGAGGCTTTAGGTAATGCGCAGCTAATTGCGCTGCCCCATCTTGTACCGCAAAGTGACCTTTTTCAAAACCAGGCAGGGCAGTAATGTCTACCCGCTTAGTCAGAATTACGGCATCAGCATGGTTTGCGCTAAGGGTATATTCAACCCCTGCTTTATCTAACGCCTGAGTAAATGCTGCCAACGATGTTTGCAACTTATTTACGCGAAGCCAAATGGGGGCCATGGCATTCGTTTCGTTATGAACCTGCTCGGCGTCGTCACCATAGGCGTTCTCTATTGCCTTAAACAACCACTTTGGCAAGCCGCTGTTTATGATTGCGTCGTCTACAGGTTTGTCTGCAAGGTTTTCTCGCTGAAAATTACGCAGTACCGCATTAACTAACCCTTTTAACCCTGCGGCATTTAAATAAGATGCTGCGGCGACGGTTTCGCCAACGGCGGCGTGGTTGCTAACGCGGGAAAAATTAAGCTGGTACAAACCAAGAAGAATAAGATGTTCTATGACTTTCTTGTTGCCTTTTAAAGGCCTATCCAACAAAGAGCGCAGCCAGTGCTGTAAAAGGGGAAGGCGACGCATTACCCCTAGTGACATCTCTTGAAGCCATGCGTTATCTCTAGCGTTGTGTCTGCGCTGAACGCGCTCTAAGCACTCACGAGATGACTTGCCTTGTTCTAAAATTTGATAGATGACCCACGCGCAATCTGCGCGCAGGTTCTTTTGTTTTGGAAGGGGTAATGGTTTCACGTTTAGTCCGCTTGTGTCAGACAACGACCCACTTCAAACCACGTTTGGCGAGCATTGATAACGTCTGACGCTGGAAGCGCCTTTTTGCCAGGAATTTGAAGAGTTGTAATGCAAAGCGCATCGCGCCCCGTAGCGATAGTAATGCCCTCTTTATTGGCACTGACTACCGTACCTGGCGTGGCACCTTTATTTAAAGGAACAACGCTGGCAGACCATACTTTAACGTTCTGATCTTCGACCTGCATCCACGCTACAGGCCAAGGGTTGAAGGCGCGGATATTTCGCTCTATTTGCTCAGCATCGTCTGCCCAATTAATCAGGGCTTCTTCTTTTGATAGCTTTTTCGCGTAGGTCGCTTGAGAGTCGTCTTGTTTGGTGGGCGTGTAACGATCAAATTCATTAACGACCTCAACCAACGCTTGTGGTCCTAGCTCTGCAAGCTTTTCATATAAGGTGGCGCTGGTATCTTCAGAGGTAATAGGTAATGTTGCTATGTGAAGCATGTCACCCGTATCTAAACCTTCGTCCATTTGCATTATAGTTACGCCGGTCTCAGCGTCACCCGCCCAGATTGAACGCTGTATTGGTGCCGCGCCTCGCCACTTAGGCAGAATAGAGCCGTGCACGTTAATGCACCCTAGCTTAGGTGCATTTAACACCGCGGTAGGCAGTATCAGTCCGTAAGCGACAACTACCATTAAATCGGCATTGAGCGAGGCTAATTCTTCCTGAGCGTCTTGAGCTTTAAGCGACTGAGGCTGGTAAACTGGAGTGGCGTTTTCTTCTGCTA
>Ga0208523_1000216_pt1 | contig 13154 bp, 12 predicted proteins | sample ETNtaG_17_FD_185770 | JGI IMG/M metagenome (GOLD analysis project Ga0208523, IMG submission 185770) | Marine microbial and viral communities from oxygen minimum zone, Eastern Pacific Ocean - ETNP201302PF82A (SPAdes) (version 2) | ecosystem: Environmental > Aquatic > Marine > Oceanic ...
ATATATATATATAGAGTGTCATGTTTAATATCAATAACTGTGCTAAAGTTTTAATTGCTCTAATTGTTATAGTAAATTTGATGAAACTTGCTAATAGAAACACCGAACACTTCGCTGGATATGGGGGCTTTCTTGATGTTCTTACCAAACCTTTTAAAAGTGTTGGAAAAGCAATCGGTGGAGGTCTCAGTAAAATAAAAACCACTATTACTGGTATTGCTTCTAAAATTTCAAATATAGCAAGAAAAATATCCCGACTTCCTAGAAAAATAGCTGATAAAATAAAAGGTGTTGTTACAGTAATAATCAAAGCCGTTAAAGATAAAATTATAGGAGGAATTCGTAAATTATGGGATGGTATTAAGGGTGCTTTTACAAAAATATGGAAAGGTATCAAAAAAATATTCGATAAAATTAAAGGAGCATTCGTAAATTTATGGAAAGGTATAAAAACTGCTTTTAGTAAAATATGGAATGGTATTAAGAGAATTTTCAAAAAAATAGGTAAATTTTTCAAAAAATTATGGAGTGGTATCAAAAAAGCATTCATAAAAATGTGGGCAGGTATTAAGAAAGTATTCAAAAAAATTAGAGACTTCTTGAAAAAAATGATTAGCGTAATTGCCAAATGGTTTAAACAATTTTGGGGAAAAATAAAAAGTTTCTTTAAAAAATTATGGGCTATACTTACCGATCCATTTGGTTGGTTTATGGGAATTTTCGCAAAAATTGTTAAAAAAATTACAGGAGACATTGGGAAACAAGCAAATAAATCAATATGGTCTTATGCATCACCAGAAAACCGTCCATTCTATATGAAACATAATGGTAAAATATTTATTGCCATCGTTATTGGTCTTATAGCAGCAGGATTTGGAATTAATTATGGTCTTAACTATCTTGTTAATAAAGATCTTTGTGTAGATCCAAAAACAGGTAAAGTAAAAGAGGATGAAAATGGCAATCCAATTAAATTAAAAGATGATGAGTGTCCATACAATATTCCAGAAGGTATGTGTGAAGATCCAGAAACACTTGAAGTATTTAGAGATCCTGAATTTGGTGAAATGGTAAGAGCAGATTCAGCAGCATGCCCAACATCTACTTTTGATATGGATGGGGGAGTTCCAGTAGAAAATCAAACAACTGAAACTATACAACAACCAACAAATGTTCCAATGGAACAAATTCTTAAAAAAGTAGAAAATCAACCAGTTCAAACAGCAACCGTACAAGAAGCATCAACTACACAACAAGCAGTTTCGGATTTCAGACAAAAATTAAGAAGTCAATCTGGGGGTACTAGAAAAAAAAAAAGAAGAAGAAGATCAAATAATCCAGAAAATTTAATTAAAACTTATAAAATATATTCAAATATTTTTTATTTATGATACATTATCATAAATAAAAAATCATAATTTTATCAACTATTTATGTTTAAATCTTAGCAAATTGAGTATCACCTAACCAGTATGGGATACCACCAAATAATGTAGCAAATGCTAACATTATACTTCTAAATAAACTATTAACTGTTGGGAGAATACCAATTGTTGTAAATGGAATATCTCTATAAATTAATAACCTTACTAAATATCTCATAAAAATACCTAATCCCCAGGTAAATATATACCATAATGAAAATCCTCCACTAAAAGCAAGTAAATCAGTTTCTCCTTTCTTTTTCTTTTTCTTACAAAAATGTTTCCAATCTCTGGATAAGTACAAAAAATAAGGAATACTAAATATTAATAATGAAAAGAAAAATGATAGAAGTGGAGATATATAATTCGGAAATTCAGTTCCCCATTTTAATCTAATTATTATGACAAACATATAGAAGAAAAATGAACTATAAGCAAATTTATGAAGGAATGATATTTTCGGGTTTCTTTTATCGTCCTTTCTATCCTCTTCTGATATAGCATCACATGTATCTTTAAATGATTTATCTGGATCATATCCTTTCCATTCTAATCCTATATCATATAAATATGCCCAATAACCTAACCCAAATACAGCAATTATTATAAGAATATTCATAAGATTAAAATGACCTACATTTAATAAATCATCTATAATATTTATTTTATTATTAGCAATAGATACTGCTATAAAAAATGTAAATACTACAGATAACCAGAAAAACCATTTAGTATATTTTTTAGCACCTCCCAACCATTTTGGAAGAAGAACATGTGTAGTATATTTAATATCTGTTTTCCCAACAAAAAAACTCCAAATCCAATCTATAAATTGACCAAAAAAATTTTTAAAATCCGTTAATTGTTTCGAAGTAGTAGTTACGTTCAGTAATGACATAATTGTAGTAACAATTGTTAAGAATATACTTAAATACATTATCCCATCACTTTGTAAATGTCCAAATATTATATTTTTAATGAATCGGATTATATAATTAAAAAACCAACCATACTCTGGTATAGGATTTAACCATTTAAAATTCATCAATTTGTATATTGTCAAAATTGGCATCAAAAAATTCCAACCCAACATGGGAATATGCAATCCGACAAGTTTTGTTATAGGGTCAAGCCATGATAAAATGTTCCCTTTAAAATTCACTTTTTCTTGATTATAACTCCTATACCAAGCTAAATATATTGCCCAAGGCATAGTCAGAAATGAAACTACTATAATTGTGAAGCAATTTGATAGTAATAGCACAATAAATTGTAAAGTAGTTGTTGTATCACTACCATATGGGATTGGCCAAATAGTAGTATATAAAACAAAAGTTATTAATATAGGAATAATACTAAGTGCTACAAAAAAGTTAACTATTTTTGATACAACCATTATATATATAATATATATGCTATAAAATGTTTTATATTAAAAATATTTTACATTAAATAATATTTAGATTATATAAATAATTATTTTTTAGGAAATGTTTTAGTAATCCATAAAGGTGTACCTCCATAAAATGAAGATAAAAATGAACCTATAACCATTATTATATTACTTGCAGCATTCTTCAAACCACCTGAAATGAAAGGAATAAGTTCAGATTTTAATTGATTATTCCTCCATAAGGAAAATGATTTAATAAAAACACCGAACAATAAAATTAATAAATAATTAAATCCAGTAGCAATTACATAATTTTTCTTCCCACTTCCAGAATTACACAACTCACCAGTTGATTGAAATTTTAAATGTATAAATAAACCAGCAAATAATATTGAACATAATAAACCAAATAATAAAAGTGGTATTCTAGTACTTGTTAATATCTTGGTATCAATGGAATAAGTTTTCCAAGATAATAAAAATGGATACACACAAAATAATAATGCTATGATTCGTATCCATTTTCTATCCAAACTCTTTTTATTTTCATCGTTATCTGGTTCGTACTTACAATCATTTTTTGCACCAGACCATGTTATATACGCATATCCAAGTAAACTAATACAAAAGATACAATTCCAAATATTTATTTGGCTAGTCATAATTAATGATTCATAAAGATTAACAAATGTTGCAAAAGGTTTTACATATGTTGCAGCAAAATTAAAAATTAATGCTATAACAAAACTAACACCAAAACATGTTGAAGCAGCAGATTTACCAACCATATATTTATGAATAATATATGTATAAAAAACAATAAAACTCAATAAAACTAGATTGCGTGTAACATAAGAAGATAATAAAAAATCAAAAAATGTCATTACAGGGTCGAATATATAATTTCCAATAGAATCCATTATTATTAAAACTTAATATATAATATTAAACGATTTTTATTTTAGATTATATATAAAAATGAATTTTAACATTTTACAGAAAGTGCCATAATTGGGACTAACATCATTAATGCGGCAAAATAGCCTGGAATATAATAAACGCCATCAACAAGATCTGTTGCCCAACCCAAAAATGGTATAAAAGAAGCAACCCAAAGAACTTTATCAATTAACATTAATGGTATTTTAATAAAAGCAAATAATGGAATATAATTTAGAGCAAAAGAACCACCTATTGCCATAATTGGAGGAAGAGCAGAAACGAAAATCAAACGTTTATAACTTTTTCCTCTAGCACCACATTTTCCAGCATACCACCAAGTATTACATACAAGAGCTAATATATATAATAAAAAAAACGCAACTATTGGAACAAAGAACATATCTATTGGCCAAGGAATAGAAATATCATAATTAACAGCGGCATAATCTAATAATCTTGTAACTGCGTACGGAATAAAAAGAGTTCCCCAAAATTGAGCAACTACACGTATAAACATTCCAAAAAAACCCATACTAAATTAATTTATATTATATAGTAACAAATTTTTATTAACTATATTATCTTCTTTGACATTCGAGAAAACCAATAGTACCAGATTGTCTAATCTCTCTTTTTTCACACTCACTTGAAATTTCACCAAATAATTCTATAACCTTATGTATAATATTTTTAACAGTAAATCCAAATTTTTTCATATTTTCAACACCTGGTGCCGAACTACCAAATGATGTCATACCTATTGTACTATGAGCATATTTAGACCAACCGAATACTGATGATGCTTCAACAGCAATAATAGGAACACTTATTGGTAAAATATTTCGTCTATATTCTAATGACTGAGTATCAAATATATCAAGTGATGGACACGAAACTATTCTAATATTTAATCCTCTTTTTTCTAATTCTCTAGTTGAATCTATAACCAGACCAACTTCTGAACCTGAAGAAATTAACACTAAATCTGGTAAAACTTCTTTTGTTTGTTGTAAAACATATGCTCCTTTAAGTGCTTTTATATTACAAGAATTTTCAATAATAGGAACATTTTGTCTAGAAAGAACTATTACTACTGGTGTCTTTTTACTTTCAATTGCATATTCATAACTTGCTATAACTTCTTTAATATCAGCAGGCCTAAATGTAACCAAATTTGGCGTAGCTCTTAGTAATGGTAAAACTTCAATCGGTTGATGAGTTGGTCCATCTTCACCAAGAGCAATTGAATCATGTGTCATAATATATATTTGTTGAGCGTGAGAAAGTGCCCCTACACGAACAGCACCCCAAGCATATGTAATAAAATTTAAAAATGTTGCAGAAAATGGTATTAATCCACCATAATAAGAAATGCCATTACAAATTGCTATCATACCATGTTCTCGAACACCAAATCTAAAATACCTACCTTCATAAGATTTATGTTGAAAATCAACTGTATTAAATTTTGTTTTACAAGATGGTGTTAAATCAGCACACCCTCCAACCAATTCTGGTATATTATTTGCGATAATTTTTAATATTTTTCCAGATAAAACTCTTGTAGATGTTTTTGTTGAATTTTTCATCAATTCTTTTAAACCATTTTTCCAATTATTGGGTAAAACTTTTTCTATAAAAATTCTTTTATATTCAGATGCTTCTTCAGGAAAAACTTTAGTATATCTATCTAATAACACTATCCAATCATCATACGCTTCATTACCCTTTTCTATAATTTTTGAATAAAAATTAGAAACCTTTTCTGGAACATAAAAACTTTTTTCTGGATCCATACCAAGTGCTTTTTTAGTAGAACTTACCCCATCTATACCTAATGGAGAACCATGTGCCTTTTCAGAATTTTCAAGAGGCGATTTATAACCAATATATGTTTTTAAACATATAATTGTAGGCTTATCACTATTATATGCCATCCTTAAAGCATGTTCGATTGCTTCAAGATCATTATTACCATCTTCAACAATCAAAGTATTCCAACCACAAGATTTAAAACGCATAGGAATATCTTCTGAAAAAGATAAAGAAGTTTTACCATCAATTGTAATTTCATTATCATCATAAATCATTATTAAATTTTTTAATTTCAAATGACCTGCCAAAGAACACGCCTCTGAAGATAATCCCTCTTGTAAACATCCATCACCACAAAAAACATAAACTTTAGAATCACCTATAGGAAATTTATCTCTATTAAAATTGGCAGAAACATGTTCTTGGGCAATTGCCATTCCTACTGCGTTAGCAATTCCCTGACCTAGAGGCCCAGTAGTTGCTTCTACCCCATCAGTAACATTAATTTCAGGATGACCAGGTGTATTACTCCCCAATTGTCTAAAATTTTTTAAATCATCTAATGAAACTTTATATCCACATAAATGAAGCATTGAATATAATAACGAACAACCATGACCATTCGATAATACAAACCTATCTCTTGATGGCCACTTACTATTTTTTGACGAGAATTTTAAAATTTTTGAAAATAATACATGAATAGCCGGTGCCATACCTAATGGCATACCAGGATGTCCAGATTTTGCCTTTTGGACCATATCAATCGAGAGACATCTCAAAGTATTAATACACAAATTGTCTTCATTTTCCATAACATTTATATAATACATTGTATCCTATAAATGTTTAAATAGATTTCATACAAATTAAATATCAAACATTTTTAATATCATCTGTTGTGCTTTGGGATAATCTTTACAATCATAAGCAATTTTAATTTCATAACCATTATCATCTATATCAATATCACCATTATCATTTACAGAAATTTTTTCCTTTTGAATATTAAATAAATCACTATCTTCAAAATACAAAGCAGTCAAAACATCATGGATTATTAATTTTTTATCATATGGAGAGACTTCATTATATTTTAACTCTTGATTAAATAGTTTAGTTATCAATTCTTCATAAAATTTTTTATATCTATGCCCTTTTAATTTATCTAATATATTTGGAATATAAAATTTCAATTTATGCGTAATATCTAATGGAAATATTGTAATATTATCATATTTTAAAACACCTTTTACTGAATCAGGATTCATCCAAAAATTATATTCACTTGTATTAGTAATATTTCCAGCAACTTTTACTGCACCACCCATAATAATTATTTCTTTCGCCCTTTTTAAAATACCAGGTTGTCTTTGCTCACATAAATATAAATTAGTTAATGGTCCAATAGCAATAATTGTAAGATCATTAATCTCATTCAAACTCTTTAGTAAAAAATCATCAGATACTCCCTCACTAATATATACCTTATTAGTTAATTCATTGATTTTACCAAAATGACCATCTTCTCCATAAAATAATGAACATTTATCATCTAATTCAGAAGATTGAGGGGAATTATAAATAGGAATATTTCTAATATCAAATAATTTATTAACTACTTTATTTGCTATTTGAAAAGAACTATTGGCTGGTAAATTGCCACTACTCGTTGTAATACCAACAATATTACACATTTTTCGTTTATGTAAAGATAACATATTACCAATACAAAATGTATCATCTGAACCAGAATCAGTATCAATAATAACATTCTTACAAGACATCATTCTGGAATTTCTTGAAATTTTAGAAATTTTAGACATATAACCAAACATTATAATATAATTTATATTCCAAAATGTTAAATCAATTTTAAGTTGAATATGCCGTATTAATTATCTTAGGCCATTTAGAATCATATGATTTCATAAATTTAAGAAAATTATCATTTAAATCTTTAATCAATTCTTTGTCAAAAGTGCGAGCATTTTTTTCTTTACATTTTTCTAATAAATCAGTACAATATTTATATAATTTGTCTTCAACTTTTTTAAATCTATAATATTTTAATAAACAATATACCATGTAAATTAATTCAGATCTAAATTTAAATTTATTAAAAATTGTTTTTCTAAAGAAATGATTAACAGCAAAAATTCTCCTCTTCTTTTGAGAAAAAATATTCCGGATAGCATGTCGTATATCTTGAAATGTTATAAATATTTTTGTTAGGGTTTTACTACACGATTGGCCGAAGTCAATAATAGAAATTTTTATATTTTCATTCGCAAATTTGATTTTTTCATTATCTATTGTAAAACTCAAATTTTTATTTTTGACTTTGTCAAACATAACATTATGTAATGCTAATCCCTTTTTACCTCTGATAGCACAAGTATCTCCATGATAAATTTTAACAATATGATTTAAAAACCAAAGACCAACTAAAATCTGTAACATTACAGATTTTATTGAATTTACATTGTTCTTATCTAATATATCCCAAACTTCCAAATTTATATAATCCATAACTATTAAATAATAATTAGTTAGTTTCCCAACATAATTATTCCTGATTCGAAATATATAATGACACCTGACATATAATTCTGGAATTTTCTTAGCAAACATACTTGAACTTATTTTTTTTGTAATACTCGATTCCAAACAAATATTATACTGATTTTTAAAAAACTTCATGACATATTTTTTCTTATTATGTTTAAAAATATAAACCTGACCACCCCCTTTCCCTTGATATTTTACTTTATTAAGTGCTTTATCTTTTATAAAATCTTTCAAATTATTCAATTTAATACTCGTATTCTTTCTCTCATAAATATTAATAATTTGAGATTTTTGGATTAATTTCTTTAATTTGTTACTATTACTCATCCTATATAATACTTAATTAAAATGATTTATTTTTACATTAATAGTAATTAAACTAATTTATATATATATGTAATACATAGAACAAATCGAAATTATATTTTACATTACAATCATAAATTATCTTTTTACATGTTTCTCAAATCCTTCAAGAGGTTGATCTGCTTTTGGTGTTATCCATAATAGAGCATACTCTTCTAAAGTTAATTTCCGTTTTGAAGTAATTTTCTCTATATCACCATAATTTTTTATATAATAATGTTTTTTAAAATATATTAAATCATTTTTATATAAAATATCACTATTATAATCATTTATTATATTTCTACATAATCCAATCATATCTAAATCCATTGGTCTATGACTTCTACAACAAGTATCTAATAATTCGTCAAGACTTAAATCATTTAATGATTTTTTTGGAATACATGGAGTAAGATGATCTACTATACATTTATATACCAGTTCATATTCTTCTAATTGTTGTTTATAATCATAAATTATATTATCTAGATCGGTATTACCACTAAGATTCAACATTTATATATTTAATATACTTAATATACTTAATTCAATTATTAAAATCGAAAAAATATAAATATATACAGAATCACTGTTAATACACGTTAGTTATGATGAATGATTATGTTATTATCTATATAAAAGATTGTGTTAATCGACCAGTTACAAAATTTGATCCTTTGCCAAAAGATATTGAACTAAAACTTCAAAAAGCAGAGAATGAAAGTAAAAGAAAAGTAATTAAAAAATATACCAATTGTGGTAATAAATTTAAGGAAATAACTAATATTGGACACGTCAACATTAATATGCAAATTAATATATTAATTCCTCTAGTCATTAAAGAAGATTATTATTAATAATTTTCTTTAAATGATCAAAATTTAAAAAAAAATTTTTAAAACCAGTCCCTTAAATATATATTAAATTAAATTAATTGTACTAACGAAAAAACGACTGGATTTAGTTTCTATCACATACTTTCTATTAAATGATGATTCTTCTTTATGTTTACGTTCCTTGCGTTTTTTCTCCTTATTCATTTGAATCTTATTTTTAATATTAGAATAACAGTTTATTTTTTCTTCTTTCTCATCAACACTTAAATTATAATAGCGGATTTTGTTTAAATCATTGCGAAATGAAACCCGTTTAGAAAAACTCATTGACATCCATTTATCAGCATACTGTCCTAAAAGAAATTTAATTTTTTCACAATCATTCATTTTATATACAAATATAAAATTGTATACGATTATCCCAAATCGATTTTAATTTTTACACATCTTCATCATCATTTACATAAATAATATCTAATTCTTCATCATCATTTACATCAATAATAATATCTAATTCTTCAAATATATCATATTTACATAATGGGCAGACTGGACTTTCAATTAACCACTGTTCAACACATTTTTTATGATATAAATGACAACATTCTAATCTACATACTTTACTTCTGAATTTGAATTCATCTAAACAAATACAACACTCTTCACCAATATGAGGATCTTTTTTACCTAATCTATAACAGACTGTTCTAGTTCTAATTAATTCTAAATATTCACGAATAATTGTTGTATCAATATGACGAATTATATCCAATGCAATTGGACTTGTAAGTCGTTGTACTCTCTGTCTCCTACGTGGATTATTCTTACAACAAGCAAAAGAGAATACTATAACAATAATACTAATAATACTTAGTATTTTTAATGTTTCGTAATTATGAAAAATATCAATTAAAATCATTAAAACTATAATAGCACAACCCCTAAAACAATTGAAAGCAGCTAAACGATCGATTTCCATATTATGAATAATATTAAATAAATTACATAAATTATCATTAATTCAATTTTATATGTAATTTTACCAATCTAAATCTTTATTAGAACAACCACCTGAACCACAACCTTTATTTTCAGTTTTTACAACTGATTGTCTAACTAATTCTGAAAAACCTTTATCTTTAAATCGAGAGTATAAACCAATTACACCACCATTTTCATAAATAGTTTCTTCTATTGCTGTCATACTAAAACTATATTGATTCTCTCCTACAATAACTACTCTTTTTCCAACATCAACTGAAATTTCACAATCTTCTGTTAAATTATTATAAAACTGCTCGTCTTTTATAATTATTCCGAACATATTCAATGTAAGAAGATTTCTGTAAAAAATAAAACTAAATGATTTAGCAATAATACATTTAATTCCTGCTATTTTTAGACAAGTCACGGCTTCCTGTCTACTAGATCCCGACCCGAAGCCATCACCTGCGACTACGATATTATTACCAAATTTAAGTTTATCTAAAAATTCTGGACGATAATAACTAAAACTTTTTTTTGCTAACTGTTGACCTCGTAATACGATGAATGGTGCAGGTATTATCATATCCGTGTCGACATTATCTCCAAATATTTGAGGTCTCCCTATTATGATTTCGTTATTAATCTCTTTATTTTCATCTACATCCATATTTCCTTCTTCATCATCTTGTTCTATTACTGGATTTGGTTCAATTATATTGATATTTGGTAATCGAGATGGATGTGTTAAATATTTATATAATACCTGATCAACATATCGCATATATTTATCATAATCTATTATTTCCATATTGAAAGATGACGCAGCAACTGTACAAGCAGATGCTAAATTACAGATTCCTCCCTTCCCGATTCTATTACGGAAATTTCTGTTTTGACTACTCAACCAAATCTCACCTGGTGCAGCTTTTTGATGACTAATTCCCAAACACATAGAACAACCTGGAGCATCAATACGGAATCCGGCTCGTTTATAAATATCAAGAATACCAATTTCTTCTAAATATTTTGACATTATTACAGAACCAGGTGTTAATATTCTATGATATTCATTTCCTTGAAGAGATGCTCTTGATTTTGGTTTACATGAATATTTTTTCATCATCACATCCAATAACAATCCTGCTAAAATTATTTCGTTCTGTGTGGTTGTACAAGCACCCACGAAAACCCCGTCTAATTTCTTGATAGTTTCGCATACAACTTTACCATCATCGACAATTGGCTCATAAAGTTTTGGATCAGAAATTAAATAGCATGCATCTGGATTCGGATATTTAGCAACTAATGGTTGAACTCTTCGTAAATCAACTGTATATTTTCCAGCATATTGGGCATTTTCATCTGCTCTAAAATAATATGGCACTTCATCTGTTATTCCTCTTCTTTTTGCAATAAATTCTTGAGTGTATTCATCTCCAGGAAATACTCCCGCAATAGCACCAAATTCTGTCGCCATATTAGAAATCGCAAAACGACAATCAATTGTAAGACAATCAATATTTCCGGTAAATTCAACAACTCTTTGTAAAGCAATCGTATTTCTTCCAAATTTCTTTAAAATATGTAGGATCACGTCTTTTCCAACCAATCCAAACGATAATTCACCAATAAATTTAATTTGAATTACTTCAGGTACTTTTAACCACGTCTTTGAAGTAATGAGAGGCATACACATATCTGAAGCACCCAAACCGATTGATAAACTTCCCATACAGCCGTGAGCACATGAATGACTATCAGCCCCTATAATTATCGAGCCAGGTGTTGCTTTTTCGCGATAAAATTCAGTGTGTAAAATACTTTGATTTGGTCCATAGTATTCCTTAATATTAAATTCTTTAGAAAAATCATCGCAAACTTTGATTCTTTTACGGACTTTTTCCTCGTGATAATTAGCGGGGTCGACCGAATGATCTACACAGAGGAAGAATCTATCGTCTCTCCATAATTTTGTTACACCCAATTGCCGGATTGTTTGCTCGATGCTAACTTGAGTAATTTCCGACGCTAATGTACGAGCAACTTTAACTACAACAATATCTCCCTGTTTGACAAAATTTCTCTTTAAACCAACCGCATTATGACAAATTATTTTTTCAATTAAATTCATTATTATATATTATTATTATTAATTGTTTATATAATAATTAATTGTATTTATCTCAATTGTAAAAACCCTTTTAATCAAATAAAGGACATAAGAATTGAATTATAAATTATTATAATAAATAATGCCCAAACTTTGCGAATTTGAAAACTGTAGAAAACAAGCCAGTTATGGTTATTTTTATCAAACACCAGAACGATGTAAAGAACATAAAGAAGACCGAAAACCACAATACAGAATTTGTCGTTGTGGAAAACATGAACCGTGTTATGGATTACCAAATGATAAAAGAGCTAGTTATTGTTCAAAATGCAAAAACGATGAAATGGTTGATTTAATTCATAAAACATGTAAATGTAAAAAACATTATGCAACTTATAGATTACCAACTGATATAAAAGCAACATGTTGTTCTAAATGCAAAACAGATAAAATGATTTCAATCGAAAACAGAATTTGTAAATCAGATAAATGTAATACACGAGCAAATTTCAATTACGAGGGAGAAGAAAGGGGACTATATTGCAGTAAGCACAAGAAACTAAATATGATTGATATTAAAAATAAAAAATGTCAAGAAAATGGATGTAACACACGAGCAAATTTTAATTACGAGGGAGAAGAAAAGGGTAGATATTGTTCAAAACACGCTAAAGAAAATATGATTGATATTAATAATAAAAAATGTAAAGAAAATGATTGTAATATAC
>Ga0208523_1000229_pt1 | contig 12562 bp, 11 predicted proteins | sample ETNtaG_17_FD_185770 | JGI IMG/M metagenome (GOLD analysis project Ga0208523, IMG submission 185770) | Marine microbial and viral communities from oxygen minimum zone, Eastern Pacific Ocean - ETNP201302PF82A (SPAdes) (version 2) | ecosystem: Environmental > Aquatic > Marine > Oceanic ...
GTAGTTATCGGCTGAAGTGACCCGTAGCTGACGTTAACATTTATATGGTCTTGTAAATTTTTCCCAACACCAGGCAAATCGTGAATCGTCTCTATACCGAGTTGATTCACGTGCTGGGCAGGTCCAATCCCGGAAAGCATCAAGAGCTTCGGGGAATTGATTGAGCCGGCGCACAAAATGGTCTCCCGAATCGAACGAATGAACTCAATGCTGCCCTTTATTCTCAGTTCCACACCCCGCGCACATTTGCCCTTCATCGACACTCTTAGAATCGTAGAACCGCAAACAATGGTTAGATTATTCCGTTGCCGAACTGGATCGAGGTAAGCGGTTGAGCCACTTTCCCTCGTGCCATCGCGAATCATCTGGTCCATCAACCCGAACCCTTCCTGTTGCTCACCATTTGTATCCCTATTCCAGGGATGCCCGGCTTCAGAACTGGCTTGAGCAAACACCTCACACAAAGGATTAGAAAAATGTGGGGCAATTACTGAAACCGGCCCACTTCCACCTCTAAATTCACTGGCGCCGCCACTAAATGTTTCGAGTTTCTTAAAATACGGTAAGCAATTCTTGTAAGACCAGTTCTTGAATCCAGTTGCCTTGGCCCAGCAGTCAAAATCAAGTCGATGCCCTCGTACAAAGCACATCGCGTTGATTGAAGACGATCCACCCAAGACTCTTCCACGAGGGCAAGACAGCTGCCGATTTTCTAGATTGGGCTCAGGGTCACCAATGTAGTTCCAATCATATTTCCAGCTATTCATTGCATGGGCGAATGCCGAAGGCATCTTGAGAAACACACTTCTATCCGCCGGACCCGCTTCAACAAGCAGCACAGAAATCTCGGGGTCTTCGGATAGTCGATTTGCGAGTACACAGCCAGCTGAACCTGCACCCACAACGATGTAATCATAGGTATTCTTAGGGATGACCATGAAATGGGGTTCGTTTTGGATTTGTGCGTACGCACATACTTAAAACACACAGAACTACCTGTACTGTATAGAGACAATATACTTGATTGAAAGAAGGTCTAATCCTGTAATGTCCCAAACACAGCGGCACAAAGCTTAGTTATGTCGTGATTTCAGAGCTTTCACGTGCAGGATATAGCCTTAAATAGTATTCTCTAACTCTCTCCGGTGCCTGATTTTCCCTTCCTGCTCCAGCAATCTCTCTCCACAATCACTGACTTCAGGGCCCGATCGCCTCGAGGGATTTGGCCAGGGCTGCCACTCGCTCGGCTCGATAGGGGGTGCGCAGGGTCAAAATTACCTGATCCACACCCACTGCGAAGAGTGCGGCTGCGCTTTCCGCAACTTCGGCCGGGTCCTGATCTGCCGGCGATTCGATCTGCACCGAGCGCATAATCAGAGAGGAGTCCCGACCGACCGCTTCACAATGGGCCAACAGTATCTCATTTTTTTTGCGAAATACCTCTGGTGTCGCGAAGGGAAGATTCCAGTGCTGTGCAAATCTGGCAGCGATCCGCAGGGTTCGTTTCTCGCCGCCCCCGCCAATCACAATAGGCGGCCTGGGCTGCTGGGGGCCCTTGGGCTCGCACCGGGCTTGTTCCAGTTGAAAATATTTCCCCTGGAATGTCGTGATTTCATGGGACAGTAGACTGTCAATCACCTCCACCGCCTCTTCGAAGCGGTCCATGCGTTGCCCCATGGGAAGCAGGTCAATGCCGTAGGCTTTGGTCTCCTGTTCATTCCAGCCGGCGCCCAAGCCTAATTCCAAACGGCCACCAGAAACAATATCGAGCGAAGCGGCCATATTGGCGACCAACGCGGGGTGGCGATAAGGTACCCCATTCACCATGCAGCCGATCCGAATGCGGGATGTCGCCTGAGCCAGGGCCGACAGGGTAACCCAGGCCTCCAGACAGGGCCCGTCCTTATCTCCTAAGAGTGGGTAGAAATGATCGAAGTTCCAGGCCGTTTCAAAGAGTTCAACCTCGTCAGCGGCCCGCCAGACATCCAACATATCCCCCCAACTGGTATGCTGGGGTGCCGTCTTGATCCCAAATCGCATGGACCTCTCCCTCTTAATGGTTCTAAGTCTCCAACAATCCTAGCTGCCGATTTCAGCAAGCGCTACCCCGTAGCGGTTGTGCGCATCGAAGTTTGGTTCCATGCCCGCATCGCACAGCGCGCCCTTCAAGGTAGCATGAATCTCCTTTATCGACTTAAATGGTACAGAATTTCTTTACCCGCCTGAATCAAGATAATCGTACAGGGAAGCCAGGCTATCCGGGTCTCCCGCCAGCTCTCGTTTTGCAAATTCAATCGCCGCCACTTCATGATCCGTCAGGTTATTCAGAGCACACAGATCTTCTTCAGGGGCCATTCTCTCAAGCGCAGTGAAATCTTCCAGATAGCCAGGGTAGCGGTTCACCATGTATGTCATGAACTCGAACCAGTCGAACGATGCATGCCGCCCGACATAACTCTCTCCCCGTGTTTTAAGCTCTGATTCACCCCGGGGAATCAACTCATATTTCTCAAGCAGCGGCACAACCGACTCAGCCGCACGGCGCTCTACCCTGGCGAGTACCGTCAGCTTTTCCTGTTCTTCAAAATGATTAACGAGCCCATAGAAATAAGCCTCTCCTTCAATTTCCTCTTCGTAATAGGACAGTAACGTCTTCAGATATTCGTCTGTCGCTTTCATCTTTTTAGATCTGCTATCTTTAAAACACTTGTTCGTCGTCGTTAGAAACGACATCACCTATAAGGGCTTTTATTGTTACCTTTTTCGTGAAAATAGAGAACTTTATCAGGACATATGCGCGCAATTTAATCTGAACTATTTGCCTTGATGTACGCAGCGGCCTGGTTTGCTGAATCGCGACCGCTGTCGAGTCCACCATTAACGGTACTGGCCTGTGTTCTATGGGTTGCCTCGCCTGAAAAGAAGAGTTTTTCAGCTAGGGTTCTACCGAGGGCTGCACGAGCTGCGGACCTGCCCGGCCTGACGGCGGAGTATGCACCGTCGAACAAAGGTATCTTTCCACAGGCTGTGGCAAAGCCTTTTACAAATCTCTTTTCTATGTCATTGCCCAGAATGCTTTTGATACCGTCCAGGCCGTAAGCAATGGCCGTCTCCATGGACTCCCGTTCTAATGCTTTTGCCTGGTTGCCCCCTACATAGCCGTAAGTAAGATTCGAATGGTTGATATTAGTGAGGTATCCCACACCGGTTTCATCAGTTTGTTGCTGATAGACATAAGCATCGGAACCAAAGCCAAAAACATCTTCACTGAACAACAGGCCGATGTAGTTCATGACCGCCATATCGATATCATCGATTGCTTCTTGTTTTTCAACCGGCAAGGCGGGGGTGAATTTAATGCGTTCAGCCGCGAGCACACCTACCGATACGGTCAGAATCGCAGCACGTGCCCTGATTTTTCCAGCTGAGGTCAGTATCTCGACATGATCACCGCTCCAGTCAATCTCTCTGACTGCTGTCCCCAGGCTGACCGGAATGCCCCAGCCATAGTCGGCTACAACCGAGCCATAGCCTTCGCTGCAAAACCAATTGTCTGCGTCCAGAGTGTTCCACCAGCTTTTCGGTGACCAGTCTTTAGAGTCCTGCGCCATGTCCCAGACGCCATACTCTGATGCAACCGTATATCCCCAAGGTCGTGAGAAAAAGTCCTCACCGAGGGCAGTCCGTGCGTTATCTTCGGGCCCTATTGCATTACTCAGGGCAGAGCCCCGAATTCTTTTATTGAATAAAGCATCGGTTTTCCAAAGATCGGTTAGTTCCTCCTTGGTGGCTTCACGATTGCCAACAAAATACTGTTGTCCACCGTCGTCTCGATAGACATCAAAGCCATTACTTCTCGCGTGAGAGATCAACGGATTCGTGGGCGAAGCTCTCATCCAGTGTGCATGAGTATCAAACGGCACACCAAATATCTTGTTATTCGTATGAACACGTCCACCAATACGATAATTAGCCTCTACTACCAGAAAACTAACCCCTTTGCTGTGCAAGGTTTTAGCCGCCTCTAAGCCCGCAATACCCGCGCCAATAATCACGACCTCAGGGTTGGTTACCGTATTGCCCATCACAATCCGCGGGGCCAATGCTGATGCTGCGATTCCTTTTAATAGAAGGCGGCGGTGTTGCTGCGATTTCTGGCCCATAATTAAGAGTCTCTTTTAATTACTACCCGGACACGCGCCCAGAGTCACCCCAGGTGTGCCTTTCCCCGAAACACTGGTGAGATACGCCGGCCAGGAGAGACTCAATACCCTCAAAGTCCACGACGATGAACCGAAAACCAGCACAACAGAAACTACCGGCCAAAGTCGTATAAATCAAAGTAGAAGTTTTCTGTTTCATAGAACATCCCAAAAGATCAATCAGCCCAATTACAGGAGTTTGGAGACCTCTAGAATATCTAACGGTTCTTAGTTCCTGTCTACTCAATATTGCAGCCGGTAGTCAATATGCCGTTCATCAGGGCTGAGGCGATGCAGGGGCCAAACTGATAATCATCTCAACCGGCTACCACGACGCTGTCACCGACAAAGAGCGCAGCGGTACGACCTGTTGGACCACCTGGTGGGTGAGAGATAGCCCAACGATGCCGAGAATATCGTAGGTCTTGAAGATTTCTGGGAAAAGCACATACACAAAGGATACCATTCTAACTTGCGATCCCGTCCCGGTTGTAGTGCCCCTAGACGGTCTGCTGGGTATAGACTAAATTTAGCGTGTTGAGGTGGTGCTTACGTCGCCAGTAGCGTTTTCAACTATTGCCAGAAATAAGGAGGATAAATATGAAAAGTAACGAATTTATTGCACGTCTTCGAGATGGACAATATACGCGCCGAGAGGCGCTCAAAACATTGGGCGCCATGGGCTTCGCCCTTAGCGCAATGCCTTTAGGAATTCGCTCAGCAGCTGCCGCAGATAACGCGACCTATTTCACGTGGGGCGGTTATGACGACGACGCCATGTTTGCCCCCTACATTGCCAAGCATGGTGGCCCACCAAACTACGTAACGTTTGGCGACGCCGAGGAAGGCTTTACTAAGATGAAAGCGGGCTTTGTTGTCGATATTACGCATCCCTGCTCTAACGACATACCACGATGGAAAGACTCGGGCATGTTTCAGGCGATGGATAAAGGGCGTCTGGAACACTACGGAGATCTTTTTGGTGCTCTTGTGAATTTGCAAGGCGCTAGTGATGGAGCAGGGCAGTGGTTTATGCCTTTTGACTGGGGCGCCACATCGATTACTTATCGTACCGACCTCGTTGACCTTCAGGGTAAAGAAGAATCCTGGGAGATGCTGTTTGATCCGCGTTACAAAGGGCGCATTGCCGTTATCGATAGCGCGGCAGATACTTGGTATTGCCTGGCGATTCTTGCCGGGGTCGATATCGGGAAGCCATTAACCGGGGCAGACATCGACAAAACCAATGCGCTCATGAAAAAACTACGACCTCAGGTTCGGATGTTCACCAACGACATGACATCACTGGGCCAAGCAATGGCGTCAGGCGAGATCGTGATGGCCATAACCTGGAACGAAACTCCGGTTGGTCTTGCAGCCGAAGGCCATGCTGTCCGATTCGCCAGTCCGAAGGAGGGCGCCCTAACCTGGTGTTGCGGTCTGATGATGCACAAGGACGCGCCTAATCTGGACGGTGCCTACGACATTGTGAACGCGATGACATCGCGCGAAACGGGAGTGTACATAATTGACTGGTGGGGTTATGGTCATTCCAACTCCGAGTCGTTCAAGATGGCCGATCCGGGCGTGCTCGCACAATTGGGGTTGGACAAAGATCCCATCGCCTACCTCAATTCAGGCCATATGGGGACACCCCAGGCGGACGAGGTCGAAACTCGCATCAACCGCGACTTCGAGGCAGCCAAGACCGGATTTTGATCTTGTCGAAAAGCGTTGCCTGGTTTAAATCAGGCAACGCTTTACCTCTGTTGTTGCCGTCGCCTAAAGCTGAGCCGGCAAGGTGCGGACACTTGGACGTGCGTGCCACCCAATCCTACCGGAGATTGGAACTTGGTCCGCAGCGAACAGCGCGGTAGTGATCCTTAGGCCGGTCAATCCTAGTCGCAAGTCTGATGAACCGCAGACCCCCGAACCCTCTTGAGCGGCTGCGCGCCCATTTGAGCCGCCGCCCAGCGTTGCGTGGCTATTTGCTGCTCTCTCCAACGCTGGGCCTCGTTGGAGCTCTCATGTGCATTCCCATCCTGGCGATGGCTGTAATGAGTTTCTGGCAGCAGACCGGTCACATGTCTTTTGACATGAGCGGTACTCTGCAAAACTACGTCGAGGCCCTCACACGGGATATGTACCGGGTGCTCTTCTTGCGCTCGCTGGCCATTTCTGGATTGACTACGCTCGCGACAGTGGTAATGGCGTTTCCTTTAGCCTACTTCATTGCGTTTTATGTCAAACGTCACAAGATGGTGTGGATTATTCTGGTCACCTTGCCTTTCTGGACAAGTTACCTGCTACGGGTTTTTGCCTGGAAAGTTATTCTTGGTTACAACGGAGCGGTCAACTCGGGCTTGATATCGCTAGGTGTCATAGGCGAGCCGTTGACTTTTCTAATGTATAACCCCACCGCCGTGGTCATTACCCTGACACACGCCTGGGCGACGGTGGCCATTTTGCCGATTTACGTATCGCTGGAGAAAATTGATCGATCGGTTCTGGAAGCAGCAACGGATCTGGGCGACAGCCCGTTTATGCGCTTTATTCGCGTGGTATTGCCGTTGGCGCTGCCTGGCATCCTGGCGGCATCTGTGTTGATCTTTATTCCCACCGTAGGAGATTATGTCACACCCTCACTGGTGGGCGGTTCCGATGGCTACATGATTGCCAATGTGATCCAGTTCCAGTTTAGCCGGGGCAGCAACTGGCCATCGGGCGCCGCGATCTCGCTGACTTCAATGACTATTGTTGCGGTACTGGTTGCCGCCTTTGCCTGGTCTGCCCGGCGTCTCAGCGGGCGCAACTCATGAACCGTAACATGAAGCTTGCGGCGCGCATTCTTGGCACGTATGCCGTGATCTATGTTGCGTATCTTTACCTGCCGGTACTATTTTTGCCGCTCTTTTCATTCAACGACTCAATTTATATCAGCTTCCCGCTGCGTGGATGGACCCTAAAGTGGTATCAGATCATGCTTGCTAATGAGGCTTTACATCGAGCCTTGATGAACAGCCTCAAGGTCGGCATTACAACTGCCTTGATCAGCACCGTCCTGGGCATACTGGGCGCCCGCGCTGTAACGCGGTATCGATTGCCGGGCCAAAAACCGGTGGTGGGTGTGATCATGCTCCCATTGGTGGTACCGGAGATCATCCTGGCCATGGCACTGCTGATTCTTATCTTACGGCTGGGAGGCTCACTGGGCCTGGTAAGTATTGCTGCGGGCCACATTCTAATCTGTGTTCCGTTTGCGATGGTCGTACTGATGTCACGTTTTGAGGGCTTTGACCGGACTTTGGAAGAAGCTTCTCACGACCTGGGTGAGAATGCCTGGTGGACTTTCTGGCGTGTTACATTTCCTAATGTGCTACCCGGGATAGTTGCCAGTTTGTTGTTGACCTTTACCATTTCTTTCGATGAATTCATCATGGCATTTTTTCTGGGCAGCACTAATCCGACACTGCCCGTGTTTATGTGGAATCAGCTACGCTTTCCCAAGTTATTACCTGGCGTTCTGGCGCTCGGAGCCTGCATCCTTATCGCGAGTGTATTTATTGTCCTGCTGGCGGAATGGTTTCGCCGACGCAATACCTCCGATACGCAAACTGGAGATATGATCATTGGATGACGCATTTATCGAGATAGCCAGCGTTTCAAAGTCGTTTGGCAATGTCACGGCAGTGGATAATATTTCCCTTTCGATCCGAAAAGGGGAGTTTTTTTCGTTATTGGGGCCATCAGGCTGTGGCAAGACAACCCTGCTGCGTATTCTGGGAGGATTTGAAACGCCCAGCGTTGGCAAGATCATGATCGAAGGGCAAGATATCACCCATATGCCTGCGCACCTGCGGCCCACCAATATGGTATTTCAGAATTACGCGATTTTTCCTCATCTTAACGTCGAACAGAACGTGGCCTATGGATTACGCCAGCAAAAATTGTCTCGCGAAGAACAAAGTGAGAAGGTGTCAGCAGCGCTTGCTATGGTACAGCTGGAAGGATTTGACAAACGCGGTGCCGACGAGATGTCCGGCGGGCAAAAACAACGCGTCGCCCTGGCGCGGGCATTGATTAAACGACCTAAAGTACTGCTTCTGGATGAGCCGCTGGGGGCATTAGACAAGAAGTTACGAGAAGAAATGCAGATAGAGCTGCGTATGCTACAGCAACAGGTAGGGATTACATTTGTTTTTGTCACGCATGATCAGGAGGAGGCCTTGACACTTTCTGACAGGGTCGCCGTTATGAATGAGGGCCGGATTATTCAGCAAGCGCCGCCTCGGGAAATTTACGAGCGACCCAGTAGTCGGGAAGTGGCCGATTTCATTGGTCAGATGAACCTGCTGAGCGGTATCGTTGAATCTGTCGAGGAACAGGTAGTGGTCTCGTCAGCGGAACTCGGGTCTGTCTCGGTCAATGCCAACACTTATGCCGTGCACCCCGGTGACCGGGTCACACTCGCTGTGAGGCCTGAAAATCTTTCTTTGAGCGATACCCCATCTACGGGGGGATTACCGGTAACACTCGCCGCCAGCGCCTTCTGGGGGCACACCACCTATTACCGCATCATTCCCGAAGGAGCTGGGAGCAATACCCTGGATGTCTCCCAACGGGATTACCACGGTTCTAAAAACAGTGGAGACCAGGCGTGGCTGTGTTTTGATTCCAGCGATTTCCTTTTGCTGAAAAACTAATACCTCATAGGATCGAATCGGTTGACACAGCTGATCAAGGCCACTATCGATGTCATCTGGGCAAACGGGCTGTCCCGTCTAACCCTAGCCAAGGTGAAGACCCGGGCTGGATTGTCCACGAGTATTATTAATTTCTATTTCAAAATCATAGAGGATCCCCTGCTGGCCACACTGCAGTCGCTAGCTGGGAAGTTTGAGCATGAGGTAGAACAGGCCTTCAGTGCATCGGCTCATCCCGTCCAAATCTCCGAGTCAGTCGTTGATGTCATGCTCGACTCCCACCTCTGTACTCCTGTCTACGCTCACACCGGCCAGCACAAGTATTAGGAGCTGTAAGACTTTGCGCGACAAACGCTATGATCTGTTGTTTGAGCCGGTTCAAATCGGGCCTGTAACCGCCAAAAACCGTTTTTATCAAGTACCCCATTGCACTGGCCTTGGCTGGCTTCGCCCGCGTATGCTAGCCGCACTGCGGGAAATGAAGGCCGAAGGCGGCTGGGGCGTCGTATGCACCGAGTGGTGTTCCATCCACCCTGCATCCGATGACCTACCCCATCCAAACGCATCCTTATGGAACGATGAAGACATCAAGAACCACGCCTTGATGACCGAGGCAGTGCACCGTCACGGCGCACTTGCCGGTGTCGAACTTTGGATCGGCGGGGCCCGTGCGGCAAATCTGTACACCCGGGAAGTCTCTATGGATGTGGCAAGCATGCCAAATCTCGCAGGGCACGCTTATCAGACTCGGGCCATGGACAAGTCCGATATTCGCGAACTCCGGCGCTGGCATCGAAATGCCGCATTGCGAGCCAAGGCGGCCGGTTTCGATGTGGTGTATGTATATGCTACCCATGGGTATTTGCTGTCCCATTTTCTATCAGCCGAAACCAACACCCGCGGCGACGAATACGGCGGCTCGATGGAGAACCGAGCGCGCCTGCTGCGAGAATTAATCGAAGACACCAAAGATGCCGTTGGCGACCAGTGTGCCGTCGCAGTCCGCTATTCGGTTGGTGGTGACGATGGTGAGGATACATCGCTTACCAATGAGCGCCGCGACCGGCTGGAGATGCTGGCGGAGTTGCCGGACCTTTGGGACATCAATATCAATAACTACTACCAGGAAATGGGTGTCTCGCGATTCATCAAGGAAGGCTCCCTGGAAGAGCACATGTCTTTCGTTAAATCCGTCACTACTAAACCGGTGGTCACTGTCGGGCGCTTTACGTCACCTGACACGATGGCCTCGCAGATCAAACGTGGGATTGTGGATTTTATTGGGGCCGCACGTCCCTCTATTGCAGATCCCTTTCTGCCGAAAAAAATCGAAGAAGGACGACCCGAAGATATTCGCGAATGCATTGGCTGCAATATCTGTTACACAGGCGATGGCCTGGGCGTACCGATCCGCTGCACCCAGAATCCAACTATGGGGGAGGAATGGCGTCGCGGCTGGCATCCGGAATTTATTGCGAAAAAGGGCTCTGAATCGAGTGTACTGGTGGTTGGCGCTGGACCAGCCGGCCTGGAGGCGACCCGGGCGCTAGGCCAGCGTGGATACCGGGTGACCTTAGCGGAGGCGACCCGCGAGCTTGGTGGACGAGTGACTCGTGAATCCAGGTTGCCGGGTCTCACTGAATGGCGGCGGGTGCGAGACTACCGGCTACAGCAGATCGATGTCATGCCCAACGTGGAAATATTCCGAGAAAGCGAGCTCAACGTCGATGAGGTGCTGGCGGTAGAAGCCGATCACATCGTTTTCGCGACCGGTGCAGCCTGGCGGGCCGATGGCTTCGGGCGCAGTCATCTGTACCCGCTCACGACCCTGAGCCCCGGTGCCCGGATATTGACGCCCGACGATGTCATGGCAGGCCACCTACCCGATGGGCCCACGGTGATATTTGATGATGACAGTTTTTACATGGGTGGGGTTATTGCCGAACAAGTGCGTCGCGCGAACCTACCGGTATCATTAGTTACGCCCGAAAATATTGTCTCTGCCTGGTGTGAATACACCTCGGAGCAGTATCAGGTACAGAAACATCTGCTGGAATTAGGCGTCGTGATCAAAACAGCCCATAGTCTGCTCGCCTACGATGGTCGGGAGGTGACCATTTTCTGCACCCATACTGGGCGACAACAGTCGCTCAAAGCCGATGCACTCATCATGGTGACTGCACGTCGCCCCAGAGACGAGGTGTACCAGGACTTAAATCACCGTATGGAAGGAGAAGTGCAACCCCCGTTCCATTCAGTGCAGCGAATAGGTGACTGTGAGGCACCGGCCATTATTGCTGCTGCTGTCCATTCCGGTCATCGATATGCTCGAGAACTCGATACCGAACCGGATCCAGATGTACCTCTCAGGCTCGAATGACAGGACCTTCGAACACTGACTTGCGAGGAAATTTTCGGAAAGACTGTGGCGGACAAGTGGCTTCGGTCCACACTGGCAGCAACAATACCCTGCTACTTTACCCTCATAGCATCGCCGGAAGAGCGGCGAGCAACCAGCCACCGACGGCTGTGAGAATAACGACAAACCATGGTGGCACCTTCCAAAATACTAGCAAGGTGTAAGCACCGATCGCGAGTCCAAAATCGGAGGGCGATAAGATCGCGCTCGTCCATACCGGATTGTATAGTGCAGCAAGCAAAAGCCCGACGACAGCAGCGTTGATTCCGAGAAGGGCAGTTTGCATTGCCTTGGCGCGCCGTAACACATCCCAGAAAGGAAGCGCGCCGACGACCAGCAGAAATGACGGAACAAAGATCGCAGCTAGGCAAATAAGTCCACCGATCAATCCGTTCGGTACGGGTTCAAGTACGGCACCGAGATAGGCTGCAAACGTGAACAGAGGCCCAGGAACCGCTTGTGCCGCACCGTACCCGGCGAGGAATGCATCGTTTGAAACCCAACCGGACGGTACAACTTCGGACTGCAGCAGTGGCAAGACAACGTGACCACCACCAAAAACCAGCGAACCGGACGAATAAAAACTCTCAACTAGTGCAAGTGTATGCGAGGGATAAGCCGTTGCAAGAATCGGTAGCCCGATCAATCCAACGAAGAATAGCAACAATGACGCGACCGCAAGGCGACGATTCACATTGATACCCAGTGGCACATGTTCCATAGGGGTCTCGGCTCTAAGAAAGACTAGTCCGGCCAACCCGCCAATAACAATCACACCAATCTGGGCAAGTGGTGTGGGGGCGGCGAGAACAGCGCACGCTGCAAGTACAGCCAGGGTAGCCCGCTTTGCGTCTGGACACAGATTGCGGGCCATACCCCATACCGCCTGCGCGACCACTGCGACGGCAACCACCTTGAGACCGTGAAGGACGCCAGAATTAACAACATCCTGATAAGCGACGACACCGTAGCCGAACGCTATCAGGGCAAGTGCTGATGGCATTGTAAAGCCGGTCCAGGCGACGAACGCGCCCAATAAACCGCCTCTCGCCAAGCCAACACCGATTCCGACCTGACTGGACGCTGGTCCGGGTAGGAACTGGCACAGCGCCACCAAATCAGCATAGGCACGCTCTTCAATCCATTTTCTTCGTTCGACAAACTCATCGCGAAAATAGCCGAGATGGGCGACTGGACCGCCAAATGAGGTGAAGCCTAAACGTAGAAATACAAGAAAC
>Ga0208523_1000234_pt1 | contig 12350 bp, 15 predicted proteins | sample ETNtaG_17_FD_185770 | JGI IMG/M metagenome (GOLD analysis project Ga0208523, IMG submission 185770) | Marine microbial and viral communities from oxygen minimum zone, Eastern Pacific Ocean - ETNP201302PF82A (SPAdes) (version 2) | ecosystem: Environmental > Aquatic > Marine > Oceanic ...
AAGTTTGTTGTTTATATTTAAAATATATGTCGTTATACTTTTCAAACAATTAAATATCAGGGCAGGTTACGTGTCCTAAGACCTCTTAATGTTAATTAATTAATGTTAAGAAAGGTTAATGTAACGGAAGCATTTGAAAAAAGAATTATGCAATCACTTCAAAATGTATTTTATGGACTTTTAGCATTGAATGCAATATCATTATTTGGATGTGTATTTAATTTTATTAAATATTTTTTTCCTAGAGGGTGTCCAAATTGTTCTTGCCAAAGTTGTTAATTTGATTTTGTAAAAATTCTATTTGATTTTGTAAATTTTCAAATCTACTATTATTATGATCAAAACGTTCATTTATACCATCTAGTCTTTCTCTTAATAATTCTGTAAAATTATTATAATTTATTATATGTATATCTATTTTACGATTTGTACTTTCCAATGGATATATTAATTTAACGCTTTCACTAATTACATTTAAAAATATTCCAAATACAACTGAAAGAATAAGAATAATACAATTATAAATAACATTTAAATTTAATCCTTGTATTTTTTGCAAATTATTATTAAATATTTGTATATTTTGTAATAAATCATCTTCATTTATCATTTCATGTTGTGATTGATTAAAATGAGTAAATTTAAATTTATTAAAATAAATTTCGTCATTATTTTCTAGAATAATTGTTTTTGGAATATTTGGGAAAACCGGCATTTTAAGATCAAATTTTTCAAGTAAATAATTAAATACTAATTGTTTTGGTACAATATTTTCAAAAATCATATAATTAATAATAAAAAAAATTGTGATTGTAAATATAAAAATTTTAATACATCCGATCATTTTAATATAATTTTTTTTATTATTAAATGTTTAATATATTTTTAAATTTAAACAGATGCCAATTTAGGTGGACAAGATGGGCAAGAACAATTTGGACAATCTACTGGAATTAGGTATGAAAATATAGGAACAACTACTTGTCCCAAGATAGTTACAATTACTAATACTGCCCCAGCTATCATTATATTTCGCAATGGACCTTCAAATTTTTTCACAAGTGGGTCAAAAAGACCACTTAATTTATCAACTATTGTTTGTTTGATATTTACAATTTTATTTAATGTTCCTCCAATTTTACTTTTTATATTACTTATGAGATTTTCAAAAAATTCTTTTATTGGTCCAAGGATTGAATCTAATCCAGGTATTCCAAATGCAGAATCGCTTTTCTCAGCATTTGTTTTTTTTGATACTGGTGGTACCCATCCCTTTTGAGTTGGACTACCTCCATAAACAGCACGTGATGTGGCTGGAGATGCTTTCTTAGCAGCAGCTACTTTCGCAGCAACAGCAGCAGCAGCAGCAGCAGCTCTAATTTTAGCCTGAAAAGCACCCATATTACCTATTAATCCAAATTCTTCTATATTTTTATTATCTAAAGATTGTAATGTCATAACTCTTATTATAAGTTATAATAATAAAATAATTTAACAATTATATAACAATTACAATTTATATGTAATTTAAATGAATAGTGCATTATCAGGAGTAGTCGGATTTTTATTAATTATTGGTACTATTATTTCATATGGAATTCAATTTCATAAAATAATAGTTAATAAGTCTATCGTTGGAATTAATATTTCCAGTTTAGTAATGGGAGTAATAAGTTCAATATTAACAATGTACGCCTCAATTTTATTGAATTTAGATGAATTAAGTTCTTTTACTATTGGATTAGATGTATCTCAATTAATTGTTGTTTGTATTTGTTGGTTGTCGTATTTATTAATATACATGTTTCATACAAAAAAACCAAGTTCAGATTCTAATAGATTATTAGAATATTATAGTGAACCAAACGTCAAAGATTATAAATATACATTTGGATTATTTTGTTTATCTTGGATAGTATTTATTTGTTTTGGGACATTATCAATTATTATACCGCAATCTACCATATTTATTGATATAATGTTTTCTATATCTGCCGTAATGAGTGTGTTACAATGGATACCGCAAGTAATAGAATCTTATACAACAACAATAGTAACTAGTTCGTTATCACTAATAACATTAAGCATTAATACAAGTGGTTGTATTTTGACAGTAATATATCAAAGTGTTATAAATGGTGAAAAACTAGTATTAATGATACCATATATTGTTGGTGCTATTTTACAAATAGTCATTATGGTGATTTTAAAATTTAAGAAACCTCGTGCGATATTTGATAATTTTGAAAGATTTGATAATTATGAAGATAGTCGTGAAGATGTTCCAGCAGCATTTTTATAAGTAAATAAAAATTGAAATATATAAATTATTATTAAAACATAATTATGGAGTTTTGTAAAGATTGTAATAATTATTTATATATTAAGGAAGATACCGAACAAAGAAAAATATTTAGTTATTGTAAATTATGTAATTATCAAAAAGAAACTATCGATACTTGTATCTTTAAAAAAAAATATAAAAAAAGTGATAGTCATCCTCATATAAATCATCAATATATGAATGAAGATCCAACATATCCACGAATGAATACTAAATGTTCAAAATGTAAAACGGAAGGAAGTAATGCATATTATCAATGTAAAAATTTGAGTATTGTAATTGTATGTGCTAATTGCTATCATTATTGGAAATTTACTGGAGGTAAGACACGCTCTACTAATGAATCTCCGGTACTAAATAGTAATAGTGTTTAAAAATTTTAATTTATAATAAAAATTGAAAGTTCTTAAAATATATAGAAAAATAATATTGTTATATAATAACATTTTAATAATGGAACGTTATGATTATGCATTTAAATTTATTCTTGTTGGTGAATCGGGTGTGGGTAAATCATCTTTGATTGAAAGATATATCAATAAACATTTTGTATTTATAAGTGATGTTACAATTGGTGTTGAATATAGATGCAAGATAATAGATATAGATAATACAAAAATAAGGATTGAAATATGGGATACAGCTGGCCAAGAACGTTTTCGTTCAATAACTAGAGGTTATTATCGAGATGCGATAGCCGCTTTTCTTATTTATGATATTACACAGAGATTATCACTTATTCGTATACCTACATGGATAGATGCTTTAAAGGAAAATGCACCTAGTAATTTATTATTTAAAGTTCTTATTGGAAATAAGATTGATAATGATTATATGCGTCAAGTATCTTTCAAAGAAGGAAAAAATATGGCTAACTCATATAATATACCTTTTTATGAAGTAAGTGCTAAATCAGATAACAAAATCTCTGATATATTTAGAGATATTGCAAAATTGATTAAAAGGGAATACGATAAAGGAAATATTATTCAAGGGGCAAAAGGATTCAAAGTTTCGATAAAGGATTTAAAACAGACAAAAAATGAATCGAAATGTTGTCAATAGTAAATTAAAATTTAATATATTTTTAAAATTGTATATAATGAAAGTAACAATTTTAAAAAAATATTCCAGATCATATATTCATAAATTAAATTTTCTTAATAAAAGATATATTTTAATTCGTGATTTACTTGAAAAAGATAAAAATATGCCAGATGATTCTGCTACTTTTTACATAGTATTAATCATGTCCAATTTGCTATACCGAGATAATGTTTATTCATTATTATATAAATTAATACCATGTTATGACATATGTGAAGTAGTATTTAAATTTACAGGTCATTTGAGTATATCGGATAATATTAGATATAATGTTCGTCCGCCAATTTAGTATATAAATTTGTATTATATCTTTTCCATTTTTTAGATTTTGTTAAAAAAATTAATGGCAACCATTTTACAACACCTTCTTCTTCTGTATAAATTTCACCAGACCATTTTAATACTAAATATGTAATTACATTATATTCTCCCTCAATTTCTTCTTGAAATTTGATTAAATCTTTTTCTAAAATATTTAATCCTGTTTCTTCTTTTAGTTCTCTTATTGCTGCTTGTTTATATGTTTCGTTTGGTTCAACTTTCCCACCAGGTAAATTAGCATCAGTTTTATCATCTTTTAATGAAACTGATAGAAATTTTTTTTTAAGTTTATCTATTAACAATGTACAAGAAGCTTTCTTCATTTGTTAATAGATATTATATTATAAATTCTTATACTTGTTTATTATATTTTTTTAATAAGTTTTGATCAAAAAAATACAAGCCAGATCCTTGACCACATAATTTTAATTGTGTAGATAATATATTCAATTGTCTAATTAAATCAAGTTGTGAATTTATCATTGAAGTTTGTAAAAAATTACTTAAATTATGATTATTAAGTTTATTTGAAGAATTATATAATTTTTGTAATGAAGTATTTATTGACATTTCAAAATCAATGGTATTTTTAAAAGCACTGTGTGCTGACCACGAATTTGTATTTATCGTATCAATTTTTGTAAATTTAATTTTTTTATTATGTTTTTGTTGATATTCAATCAATTCATGGGATAAAGTTCTCTTATTTTCTGATAATTCTTTAAATAATTTTGATAATCCCATCATTGATATTTCATTTTGCGAAAAATAAGTGGACATTACCAAATATGCATATGAACCATATAAAAACATATTTATTTGATCGTTTATTAAATTATCACATATACGTACATTATTGGAATAAGTATTATTATTATTATTATTATTATTATTAGAATAAGTATTGTTAGAATAAGAATTGGTATTTAGCATATTGACATCCTTATTCGTTTTAGTTTTTGTAGAATTATTGTTTAAATAATTTGTATTTGTCCAAAAACTATTCATTATGAGTGTTTTATATGTTATAAAAAATATATTTTTTATATTACTTACGCATTACGAATATATAAATTTATTCTATATAAATTTATTCTATAAAATTGTAATATTAAAATACTTGGGATTACAAAAAACCACAAAATGTAACATATTTTTTGTAAATAGATACGTAAAAAATTTTTAATGAATACTTCTAAATTAAAAAATAATAATGCTACAAGACTTGAAAATATAGTAGTATTAACAAAAATAAAAAAAGGTTTGTGTATAAATAATATAAATTTAAAATAATATATTATTATCATCCAATAAAAATTTTTCATTGAATTTTTATACATATCATATTTATTATCAAAAATAGTTTCTCTACATGTTGGACATGTTTTTTTTCTTCTCATCCAAGTGTTTATACAACGATTATGATAATAATATTGACATTTACATTTTGTAACAAATTTTTCACTTAATAAGGTTTTAGAACTTTTTGTTTTTATTTTTTTCAAACATATTGTACACTTCTCCTTCATACGATAGAATATATAAAGTATTTTGTCATTTATCTCTATTTATTTTTGTAATCGTTTATTAAGAACGCATTAATATAAAATTTAATTATAAATGAAGACATTGTTAGTTACTGGTGCTTTAGGTTATATAGGTTCTCATTTTTGTATCGAAGCAACAAATCAAAAATATAATATTATTGCTATAGACAATTTAGATAATTCTTACATTAATAATATTGATATAATCAATAAATTATCTATATCAAATATAAAATTTATAAAATGTGATATTAGAAATTATAATGATATGAAAAAGATATTTATGGAAAATGATATATTTTGTGTTATTCATTTTGCAGCCTTAAAATCTGTATCAGAATCGTATGAAAATCCTCTCTTATATTATGATATTAATGTTAATGGAACATTAAATATTCTAAAAGTAATGAATGAAATGAATTGTAAAAAAATCATATTTTCATCTAGTGCTTGTATTTATGGAAATACAAAAAAAAAAATAATAAAAGAAGAAGATGATTTGCAACCTATTAATGTTTATGGTACAACCAAACTAATTGGAGAGAATATATTAAAAGATTTAGTATTATCTGATAATACATGGAAAGTATTTATATTAAGATATTTTAATGTTGTTGGGGCACATCCTAGTGGATTAATTGGAGATAATCCAAAAAAAAAAAATAATGCTCTATTTCCATCATTATTTAGATATTTAAATAATGATACAAAAATTTTTAATATATTTGGTGGAGATTATGATACAAAAGATGGAACATGTATTCGAGATTATATTCATGTTATGGATTTAATTACATCTCATATGAAATGTCTTAACAAAATAGAAACAATCTCTGGAAATAAAATTTATAATTTAGGTTGTGGGAAAGGAACAAGTGTTTTAGAAATTATAAAAAATATTGAAAAAATATCTAAAAAAAAAATAAAATTTAAAATATCACCTCGAAGAATTGGAGATACAGAAATATCTATTACTGATACATCATTTGCTTGTAATGAATTAAATTGGATACCATCATATAATATTAATGATATGTGTAATCATTCAATCAAATTCTGGAAGACTTTGTAAATAATTTACAAGATTATTATTCTCAATATCTCTAGCGATATCAATACATTTTCTACCATCATAATCCGCAGAATTTATATTAATTCCATTTTTATAAAATCTATCAATTAATGAGATATCATTATTATATGCAGCCCAACATAAAATTGCAGCACTAGATTCATTATCTAATCCCATCTTAGCAAATTTTTCCTGTAAAATATCTGTAACATTTTTATTATTATGTTGAACCGCTTCATACAAAGCAGTAAAACCAAATCTATCCTTTGTATTTATGTCAGAACCATTCCATATTAATATTCGTAAAATATCTTCATGACCACAAGCAGATGCTATGTGTAATGGAGTTCTATTGTCATAATCCCCTTGATTTATTTTTATTCCCATGTTAATAATTTGATTTAATAGCTTAATATCATTCAAATAAACAACAGAACAAATTAAACTTGGTAATAAAGCCCTTTTCATATGATCATCACCCTTTTTTATTAATTCTATTATTACAGATTGTATTAAATCATTATTAACAAATGGATCAAATCGTCTATCTTTTAATAATGTAAAATATGTAAATTTAATACTAGAATTATTACTAGAATTATTACTTTTTTCATCTTCTAATATATTTATATGTATATTATTAGCATTTTTTCCCCAACGATCTATTAGATTTATGTTAGCTTTATATTTAGTTAATAATTCTATAGCTTTTGCGTTTTTAATATTAGTTGCTATATGCATTGGTGTTCTGTCATCATAATCTGAAATATTTGGAGAAACACCATTATCTAACCAATTTTGTAATTCTTTATTTTTTTTATTATATACCATGTAACATAATTTAGATGCAAGTATTTCAGAAGAAATCAACACTTTACCACCATTTTGGTACAAATATTTAGCAATGTCATAATATTTGTAAGTAAGAGCATCGGATAAAGGAGTATTTTCATAATTATCTTTAATATTAATATCACAATTGTATTGTAAAAGTAATTTTATCATTTCAAAATTACCTTCAGAAGCAGCAATATGTAATGCTCTTCGTCCATCATAATCACCAAGATTTACATCAGCACCTAATATTAATAATTCTTTCATTTTATCAATTAATCCAAACTTTGAATAGGAACACATTAAAATTGGTAATAAGGTTTGTTCTATTTCTTTTAATTTATTTGGAGAGAGTGAATTATTTTTCATAAAATTATTAACAATATGAAACCGTTTCATTACTGTTAATGAGAGATGATATCTTCTTAAATGATCTTCAGGAACTGTAAGATTATCTAATTCAACTTTTATAAAATTTTTAAATGTATTTGCATTTAAATAAAATAATATTATAATTATTTGTGCTGGTAATGCTAAGTATGGCAATCCACTCGGTTTTAATAAAGCACTAAATGCACAAGTAAGCATATTTACTAAAAATACACCGAATATTCCAAATATTACAGAATGATAATTTAATATGAAAAATGTTCCAGATATTACTGAAAATACTATTATACCATTTATTGGTAATAAAAAAAATAAAGCATCACCATCTGGTATTTGTATTCCCATCAAATATTGAAATAAAACTGATAAAAAAGCACCACTCCATGTTGTTACTGCTAAAATTGGAGATGCAATGGAAATACCGATTGTTATTGGTATTGCGGAATATGGAGATGTACTGAAACATAATCCTGCGACTGCTGTTGGCATTTGTAGGAAAAAATCTTTAATATTAATATCAATTAAATTTTTCTTTGGTGGAATTATCATTTCTGGAGAAGCAGAACTGGGAAAATGCGATGAATATAACGTCATTCCAACCCAACTAATAATTATAATTGTTGGTGATAACGCTAATGGTGAAATTTTTAATTTTTTTACGAATATTTCACATAAAGATTGAAATATAATTATTCCCATAAATATTAGTGGAATTAATCCACCGAGTATTTTTAAAATAGTAAATGGTTCATTATCCTCACGGATAAAATATAAATATAAACTTGCGAATATAGCATTACTTGGATATAATCCATTATAAATCAGTTCTCTATCTATTTTTAATAAACAACATATACAAATTGAAATTGTTATTCCATATACGAGAAAAACACTTAATAGTTTATTTGATTTATCTAATAATGTTGCAATAAAAAAACATAAACCTAATATTGGATTACTTACACCAAGAAGTATTCCAATACTACGAAATAATGACACAAACAATAATATTGGTGTATTATTTTGAATATAAATATGTTGATCTGGCATTGTTCCAGACAAATATTTGTAAAATGGTTTTTTGGAAATTGTCTTTGTTTTAAATTCTGATGCATATTGTGGATCCCAGATAGAAATTTCTTTGTAATCATTGAATAAATTAGTTTGCATTTTTATTATTTTTATTATTATAATTTTTTATTTTTAATTCAATATTTATTTTTTTTTTTTTTATTTTTTTTACGATTTTTTCGTTGTTTATTTTTATTTCTTTTTCTTTTTCTTTTCTTTTTATTTATTTTTTCCGGATATATGTCTTCACCTGAGGTTGAATCCCTTTTTTCTATCGAGGATATCGATGGAGAGGATATATTATTATCCGCAGATATAGCACTATCAGGTACTATAGCATCTGATGGAGAAGTTATTTTATCAATTTGATTATCTAAACCCACTTCATTTTCAGATTTTTTTATATTATCACAATTACCTACAATACAAATATCTATATCTTTAATACTATTATTTTCAATAGCCTCTACGGCATGAATTTTAGTAGTATTATCGGCATGAGTTATTGTATCTATATAATTATTTTTAATATTAAAATCTTCTGTTTTTTTTGTAAAGTGTTCAACAATATCGCCATCATTATCTAAAATTTCGTTAGATTCAACGGAGATAGAGTCTTTAGTTTTGTCAATCTCATCAATTGACTCGTCATTTGTATGGGTTTGAGGATTGTATATAAACGATATTAACCAAGAAAGCATTGATAACATTCTACGTTATATTTAGATTTTTAATTAACAAAGGTACTTTTATGAAATATATGATGGAGTTTCATTATTTTGAGAAGTTGTATTATTTTGAGAAGTTGTATTATTTTGAAAATCAGATGTTGAACACCAGTGCATTTCTGCTAAATGTATTAAATAAATTTGACGCAAATTGAAAAAATCGGAAATAAAACCAGTAATCTGTTGTGTATTATTATTGTTAATTGTTGAATAAATATTAATTTCTAAATTATACATTTCAGCAATTATTTTTAATATATATTCTGCTGGCATTTTTTCCCAATTTCCGTCACCTCCTATATATTTTATAAAATTATCCCAATTTTTTCCGAAACTATCATCCATATCTTGAAATAATTCTTTATAAGTCTTATTTAAGTATTCGATTAAAATATTTTCTCTCTCTTTCAAATACCAAACAACAGATTTTCGTAATCTAAAATAGTCAATACTTGGTAAATGATTCGCTATTGCATGAAACATACAATTACCATCTCTTGGAACATTTACAATTAATAAACCTTTTTCTCGTAATTCGTCAATAATTCGTTGGGGAATCAAGTCTTCATCTTCTATCATAGATAATCCCATTATAACATCATTAATTATATCATCACTGTCATCATTTGTATTTGTGTTTGTGTTTGTGTTTGTGTTTGTGTTTGGATTAATATTTTCTTTCTCATCATCATCCACCATTACATAATTTATATCTGGTTGTGAGATATTATTGAAACTATTTAATCTTGGGGACATTCTCTATTATATTAAAATATTTTCATATCCTTATAAAAATAAATACTATAATTAAATTTTAATAGAAGATGATGGGCAGGTATGTTGTTCTTGCCGTTATATCAACAAGAGCATTAAACTAATTTTGTTTATTAGCCATTTTATGAATACTAAACAAATTTATTATATTTTATAAAAAATAATCACTTTTACATTAAAATTATGGTTTCAATGCATATAATTCATCAATTTCACCTTGAGTTAATACATCATTATAAACTCTTAAATCATCAATTGAGCCAGCATAATAATTACTAAGTGCAGCATTAACATATGATACAGCGATTGTTGTTTGGGTTACTGCTAAATTAGTATTTCCGGGACCATTAACTGTAGAAGCAGATACATCAACTTTATCTACATAGATTTTCCAGACAGATGATATTCCTGCGATAGTGCACACAATATGATGCCAGCTATCGTCATTTACAGTACCTGAACTTAAAAGAGATGTTTCAGCTCCCCCATTCTTTTCAAAAAGTTGAACTTTTCCTGCACTTAATTTAACTGCTCTTTCGACGTTATTGGAAACACCTCCACCAAAACTAACTAATGTTCCAGCAGTATCAGTTGTTTTTATCCAGAATGCAAATGACATTTTAGTAGTTGGCATATTAGTAACACTTCCAAGAGTATATTGGTTTGTTCCATTAAATACTAAACAACGATCACCGACAGCAGAAGTAGTTGATTTAGTTGCTACTGCACTTGCTGGTTTATTTACACTGTGGACATTATCTTTCCAATCTCCAATAACAGTTCCGGCTGTTTCTTCAAAGTCGTGCCATAAAACTAATTTTGAATATGCTCCTCCAGCAGTTGCTGATTCTAATTGTAAAGAAGCACAGGATTCCCCACGATATACTGTATCAGAACCTTCGCCATCAAAACGAACATTAATACTATCAAAATTTTTATTTGGCCATGATCCAAATCTGCGTTGATAATAATTGACAGGATCATAATATTCAACAGATTGAATTGCTCCTACTTTTTTGAATTTCTTATCATAAACTCTAACGCCAACTGTCATACTTGTCTGATATGTGTATGTGTAAGACATTTATATTGTATATATTTATTATATATATAATAAAAAGTATAAAGATTTTTATTATATATATAATTCAGTGTATAATAATGAATATATAAGTTGTTTTATAAAATTATGGTTTCATTCCATATAATTCATCAATTTCACCTTGAGTTAATACATTATTATAAACTCTTAAATCATCGATATCAGCAGTTAAGTAATTACTAAGGGCGTTATTAGTATAAGTTACACCAACAGTTGTTTTTTGAATTGGTAAATTCGTATTATTTGGACCATTTACAACACTTGCGGAAACATCAGTAGTATTTACGTATATTTTCCAGATTGATGCGATTCCTCCAATTGTACAAACAACATGTGTCCATGCGGCACTATTTACAGTATTTGAACTTAAAAGAGTTGATGTCTTTGATGCTCCATCAGTTTCATATAAATTAATTTTACCAGAACTTAATTTTACAGCTCTTTCTACGGGATGTGTAGTATATCCACCAAAACTAAGAATAGTTGCATTAGTATCGCTTGTTTTAATCCAAAATGAGATTGACATTTTATCGCTTGGTATATTTGTAACACCACCAATAAGATATTGGTCTGTACCATTAAAATTTAAACAACCAGTACCAATAACACCGGTTTGTAATTTAGTTGGAGTACCACCAGAGGGTTTTCCTTCACCAAATACATTAAACATCCAATCACCAATAGTAGTTCCAGCTGTTTCTTCAAAACGATACCAAAGAACTAATTTATCATATGCTCCTCCTGCTGATGCGGATTCAAGTAATAAATCATTACATGATTCTCCAAAATATACAGTGTCTGAACCTTCGCCATCAAAACGAATAGTTATTTTATCAGTATTTACATTTGGCCATGAACCATATAATCTTTGATAATAAGTTACAGGGTCATAATATTCTACAGATTGAATTGCTCCTACTTTTTTTAATTTTTGATCAAAAACTCTAGAACCAGATAGTAAAGTGGTTTGGTAAGAATAAGTAAATGACATTCTTATATTTTTATATATACTATATATACATAAATATAACAAGAGAGTAAATATTTTAAAATGTGTTTA
>Ga0208523_1000235_pt1 | contig 12325 bp, 8 predicted proteins | sample ETNtaG_17_FD_185770 | JGI IMG/M metagenome (GOLD analysis project Ga0208523, IMG submission 185770) | Marine microbial and viral communities from oxygen minimum zone, Eastern Pacific Ocean - ETNP201302PF82A (SPAdes) (version 2) | ecosystem: Environmental > Aquatic > Marine > Oceanic ...
CAGCATTGTGCTGTCGCAGGTTATTTTTTTAGATTTAAGGTTTGGAGTTGTAGCATGCCCAAGGTGGGAATGGAGCCAGTTCGCAAGAAGCAATTAATAGAAGCAACGCTAGAAGTGATGGCAGAAGTTGGCTATCACGGTACAACGATTAGCTTAATTAGCAAAAGAGCTGGGCTTTCTTCAGGGATAATCAGTCACTATTTTGGTGACAAGCAAGGTTTAATTGAAGCAACGATGCGCCACCTTCTCGATGCGCTAAAAATCACGCAGCGTATTGACGATCCCCTAGAGCGGATTGATTTCATTATTGAAAATAACTTTTCACAAACGCAAGGGGCGAGTTCCGCCACCAATACTTGGTTCAACTTCTGGGCGTTGTCACTTCACAACGAAGGCTTGCATCGTTTGCAGTGTATTAACCACAAACGCTTAGAGCGTAATTTAGCGTTTAGTTACCGCAAGCTACTTAAACCTGAGCAGGTCAAAAACGCCGCTGCGTCTACCGCTGCATTAATTGATGGGTATTGGCTTCGTTATTCCATGGATAGTGTGGGTAACGGTGATTTTTCAGAGGCTGTAGCCCGTTGTAAACAATACGTTCGCGATTTAGTTGCCCAATACGGAAGATAAATAAGCAAACGGAAGTTAAACAAGTACTCGGGGCTGGCGTATAAGTACCACCGAGCGAATACTGATTAGAAAAATAAAAAGGGCGGTTCGAGATAAGTCGAGCCGCCCTTTTTAATTATCTACACTTTCTAAATGAGCTATGCGGACTGGTATTAGCTGGCGCCAGATACAAATCGCTATCCGGCGCGAAAGCTAGCATGTGCTCACTAAGTGCTTAACTCAATGAGTTACCAAATTCTTACGCGCTCTTCTGGCGCAAGATAAAGTGCATCACCTGGTTTCACGTCAAACGCTTCATACCATGCATCATGGTTTCTTGGAGCTTGTGCACGATAACGACCTGGCGCGTGTGTACCTGCGCGAAGTTGATTCAGCATGCTTTCTTCAGTGCGTTTTTCTTTCCACACTTGTGCCCATGCAAGGAAGAAACGCTGATCGCCTGTTAGGCCGTCAATTACCGGTGCTTCTTTGCCGTTAAGGCTAAGTTTGTAGGCGTGGTAAGCCATGGCTAGACCACCCACGTCACCAATGTTTTCACCCAAGCTGTTGCGACCATTTACGAAGTTACCTTCGATAGGCTCGTACTGGCTGTATTGCTCGGCTAGCATATCCGCTTTTTCTTCAAACGCTGCGCGGTCAGCATCGGTCCACCAGTTGCGCTGAATTCCGTTTGCATCTGACTTCGAGCCTTGATCGTCAAAACCATGTCCCATTTCGTGACCAATTACCGCACCGATTGCACCGTAGTTAACTGCTGCGTCGGCGTTTGGATCAAAGAATGGTGGTTGCAAAATAGCCGCTGGGAATACAATTTCGTTGAACGAGCTATTGTAGTAGGCGTTAACGCGCTGCGGTGTCATACCCCAGCGATTGCGATCTGTTTTCTTTAGCTCACGTTCTACCGATTGGTCTTGGAAGAATGTGCGTAGGTTTCGAACATTGCCTACTAAGTCTTTGTCGCTGATGGTTACGCCGTCGAAAGACTGCCATTCGTCTGGGTAGCCAATTTTAGGGTTAAATGCCATTAGCTTTTCTTTGGCATTTACCTTGGTTTCTTCGCTCATCCAGTCTAGGTTTTCAATACGCTCACCTAGTGCTGTACGCAAGTTTTCAACCAGCTCCGCCATCTGCTCTTTTGAGCTTTCTGGGAAGTATTCGTTTACGTAAATCTTGCCGATAGCAAAACCAAGTGACTCAGTACCAGACATTTGGCTCACTGCGCGTTTCCAACGAGGACGAGGCTCTTGCTGTCCGCTTAGTGTACGACCAAAGAAGTCAAAGTTGGCTAGGTAGATATCTTCAGAAAGGAAATCCGCATTGTTTGAAATAGTGTGATATTTTAAGTACGACTTCCAATCAGCGAGATCAGCTTCGTTAATAATTTTAATAACGTCTTTTACTGGCTCAGGCTGTGTAATATTTAGCTCAGGTACCTTATAACCGGTTTGAGCAAAATATGTATCCCAATCAAAGCCAGGGTACTCGTCAGACAGCTTGCTACGTTCAATCTGGTTAAGAGTAAGGTCGCGGTCACGGCGTTTTTCGCGAGGCCACTGAATTTCTGCAATTTGTGTTTCAAGGGCAAGAATATTCGCCGCATTTTCAGCTGCGTTTTCTTCGCCTGCAAAATTTAGCATCTGCTCGATGTGCGCTACATAAGCTTCACGAATTTTAACAAAACGTTCGCTATCGCTCAGGTAGTAGTCGCGATCAGGAAGGCCTAAACCACCAACACCAACACTTAATTGGTATTCATTTGGGTCAAGGCGGTTGTACCACATACCGCCGCCAATTGGCGTGGTTGAGCCTACTAACCAGCTGTTACCAAATGCTTTGGTTAGGTCAGTTTTGTTTTCAATGCTATCGATAGACGTGAGTACGTCTTTAATTGGCTCAATACCTTTTTCGTTGATGGTATCTGTATCCATATAAGCAACGAAAAAGTCGTGAACAAGCTTTTCTTCTGCATTTAGAGAAGACTTTTCCATTAGCCCATCAATGATGTTTTTAACTTGCTCTTCACTACGCTCTGCAAGACCCGTAAACGCGCCGTAGCGAGTTTTGTCAGCGGGCAGCTCGTAGTTGTCGTACCATGTACCGCTCGCGTACATGAAGAAGTCATCACCAGGTTTTACCGCTTCATTACGAGCGGTCAAGTCTACGCCAAAAGAGCCTAGTTCCGCTTCGCCCTTCATTTCTGGCGCTTCAACATTGCTGGTTTGTTCTTGGGCTTGTTCAGGCTGACCGCAACCAGCAAGTCCCAAAGATGCCGCAATCGCTACGGCAAGAAGTTTATATTTCATCGTTTTTCTCGTTGTGATTATAAGTGTCGTCGTTAGGTGCAGTGACACTCGTTGTTTTTAAAGTAGGCACAAATTCCTTGTTAAACGGTAAAGCATTCCGTGCCTGATTAAAATAGCTTGCGATATGTGGCGTTTCTCGCTGTAAAAAGTCTGCTACAGCAGTGTGAAACGACGGATGTTGTAATTTGTGATGAGAACGGCAATAAATGGGCTCGAAGCCTCGAAGTATTTTATGTTCACCTTGGGTGCCGGGATTAAAAAGCGATAGCTTTTTCTCAATGGCGAATTCAATGCCTTCAAAATAACAGCAGGCAAAATGTAACCCGTCTATTTCTTTCAGCGCTCCCCAGTATCTGCCATACAGTCCTGTATCATCGTAGAAAAAGAGGGCGCTGGCTACTGCTACCTCATTCTCTATTGCCGTCACTATAAGCATGTTCTCGCTCATGGTCTTGACAAGCTGCTCAAAGAACACATCATTCAAATATCCCACGTGACCGCTTCGTTTTAAATAGGTTGCTTTGTAACACTTTGTGAAAAACTGCAGTGTCTCTGGACTAATCTTACTGCCGGTATAATGGGTAAAGCGGACGCCTTGCTCGTTCAGTTTACGTCGACTTTTCTTGATATCTTTTCTTTTGCGGGAGGTAAGCGCGTTAAGAAAATCGTCGAAATCACCATAACCGTAGTTATGCCACTGAAACTGAACCGCGTATCGGGTCAGGTAACGGTTTAGCGTGTCGGATTGATCTCGAAGTTGTTCAATGGATAAGTCATTTGCCTTGGGGGTACCGCAACTGGTGATTTGAGCCGAGGTGCTTTCATTGGGAAATAGCCAATGAAAAGAAGATAAAGCCTCACCAAATACGGACTCTACATACGCTGTCAATGTATTTTCTAGTTCACTTAAAAGCGACGGAGTAAGCGCAATGTGTCCATCAGAAAGTAGTCTAGAACCTGTTACGGGCGTGAAGGGGGTGGCCGATATCCATTTAGGATAATAGTCGAGACCGTGCTGTGCATAAGCATTAGCCCATGTGTGGTCAAACACGTATTCACCGTAGCTGTGAGTTTTCAGATAGCCGGGAATAACGAGATTAACAGCCCCATGCTGGCTCTGCGCTATAGCAATATGGCAAGGCTGCCACCCAGATTCATTGCTGCACGAGCCGCTGCGTTCTAGCGCATGTAAAAATTCATAAGAAACGAAAGGACCCGATTCTTTTGCGAGGTATTGCCAGCGCTCTTTAGAGATCTGTTCAATCGAATCTATTATTGTTATGCGATAGTTGGATGCTGTCATGCAGTTTACATCATGTAGAGGTTAAGTGCGTAAAACGCTAGATAGTCGCAATGTACGAGTAATTAACGCTAAAATAACGCGGTTTCTACGTTTAATACAGAAGAGTAAGTTTACAAAAATGTCAGAGTTCGACCGAAAAATCATTACCGACGCGATTACTCGCATGCTGGCACGACGAGAGCATAGCTTTAACGAGATTATGCGAAAGTTGCAGCAGAAGGGAATAGCGAGTGATGCTTTCATGCCTATTCTGGAGGAATTCAAAGATGCTGATATCCAAAGCGATGCTAGATTTGCAGAAAGCCGAGCTCGCGCACTGTATTTAAAAGGGAAGGGACCCCGCGCAATTAAATTAGACTTACAGCAATACGGTGTAGATGAAAGTACTGCAGAACACGCAATGAGAGAGATTGACGCTGACTGGTTTGAAAGTGCTAAAAAAGTAAAAGAGAAAAAGTTTGGCGAGTTTTATGAAAACGAATTCGCGTTGAGACAAAAGCAGAAACAATTTCTTCAATATCGTGGCTTTTACCAAGATCACATTGAATATGCGGTAAGCGCAAACGAATCTAGCTAAAACGGCTGGTTTACGCTCATGTTGACCGACAAATAGATGCCGTTGGCGATTCGTTTTATGAATACTGGCTATTTTCGTCTACTTAAAGTGAAATTTGAGCCTATCTTCTCCCCGTTACACTTAACAAAATTGCGTTATCCATGGTATTGTTGCGCAAATTTGTGTGCATTTTAATTATCCAGAGAATTATAGCGAGGATAAGCGTATTGCGTATTCGCAAACTGCCCCGATTATAAAGCTCATTAGAACAGGCAAATCGCACGTTTCAAAAATAGAATAAAGGAAGTTAGGTTTTCAATGACATTATCAACTGCTGACTTACGTAACAAGTTTATCGATTATTTTAAAAGCCATGGCCACCAAGCGGTGGCGAGCTCGTCACTGGTTCCGGCAGATGATCCCACACTTCTTTTTACTAACGCGGGCATGAACCAGTTTAAAGACTGTTTTTTAGGTGCGGAAAAACGCAGCTATACCCGTGCGGTATCGTCACAGCGCTGCGTTCGCGCAGGTGGTAAGCATAACGACCTTGAGAACGTAGGTTACACTGCGCGTCACCATACCTTTTTTGAAATGCTGGGTAATTTCAGCTTTGGCGATTATTTCAAAAAAGAAGCGATAGAGTTTGCGTGGAATTTCCTTACCAAAGAAATTGGTTTGCCAAAAGAAAAGCTCTTAGTCACCGTTTATTCTGAAGATGACGAAGCTTTCGACATCTGGGAAAACCATATTGGTGTTCCAAAAGAAAAGATTATTCGCATTAGTACGTCAGATAACTTCTGGTCTATGGGCGATACCGGTCCATGTGGTCCTTGTTCTGAAATCTTTTACGATCACGGTGCGCACATTTGGGGAGGTCCTCCGGGAACACCAGAAGAAGACGGCGACCGCTTTATCGAAATTTGGAACCTGGTATTTATGCAGTTTAACAAACAAGCTGACGGTACCATGGAGCCACTCCCTAAGCCTTCAATCGATACCGGTATGGGCCTAGAGCGTATTTCCGCTATCTTGCAGAACGTGCACAGCAACTACGAGATCGACCTTTTCCAAAACTTGATCAAATCAGCAGCATCAATTGTTGGAAGCGAAGATTTAGAAAATAAATCGCTACGGGTTATCGCCGATCACATTCGTTCGTGCAGCTTCTTAATTTGCGATGGCGTTATGCCATCAAATGAAGGGCGCGGATACGTATTACGTCGCATTATTCGTCGCGCTGTCCGCCACGGCTATCAGCTTGGCGCAAACGATATTTTCTTCTATAAGCTTGTAGCATCACTTGCCAAAGAAATGGGTGAAGCGTATCCAGAACTTGTAGACCAGCTACCGGTAATTGAAAAAGTACTACGTGTTGAAGAAGAGCAGTTTAGCAAAACGTTAGCCCGTGGTATGGCTATCCTAAACGATACATTAGAAACTCTAGAAGGCGACACAGTGCCGGGTGACGTAGTGTTCAAGCTTTACGACACCTATGGTTTCCCTACTGACTTAACCAATGATGTAGCACGTGAGCACGACCTTAAGATTGACGAAGAAGGTTTTGAAGCTGCTATGCAAGCACAGCGTGCCCGTGCACAGCAGGCTAGCAACTTTGGTGCAGACTACAATAGTAAACTCGCCATTGACCACACAACCTCATTTACTGGGTACACCGATGTAGAAGGCCAGGCGAATGTGGTTGAACTTATTGCCGACAATGCGTTTGTTGAGAAGCTTGAAGACGGTCAAGAAGGCGTTGTGGTATTAGACAGCACACCGTTCTACGCTGAAAGTGGTGGTCAGGCTGGAGATAAAGGTGTGCTTCGCGTGGCAAACGGTGAATTCATCGTTACCGACACCCAAAAAATGGGTAATGCGTTTGCACACAAAGGTATTGCTAAAGGTTCGGTATCTAAAGGTGATACGGCAACCGCAGCGATTGATGCAGCAAATCGTGAAGCCATTAAAAAGAACCACAGCGCAACGCATTTACTTCATGCAGCACTGCGTGAAATTTTAGGTGAGCACGTAACTCAGAAAGGTTCATTGGTTGAAGCGCCGCGCATGCGTTTTGACTTCTCGCATTTTGAGGCGGTAACGGCTGAGCAGCTAGCTGAGATTGAAAGACGAGTTAACCAAGAAATTCGTGCAAATCACACGTTAGCAACTGAACTAATGGATTTGGATGAAGCCAAAGCATCAGGCGCAATGGCGCTATTTGGTGAAAAGTACGACGAAAAAGTTCGCGTGGTAACCATGGGGCCATTCTCTGTTGAGCTATGTGGTGGTACTCACGTTACACGTACTGGTGATATTGGCTTGTTTAAAATTACCAGTGAAGCGGGTATTGCATCGGGCGTTCGACGTATCGAAGCAGTTACTGGCGAGCATGCACTTGAAGTCGTGCAAACCCAACAAGCGACACTGTCTTCATTGTCTGCGTTATTGAAAACAGACAGCCAAAATGTACTTGATCGCGTAGTTTCTCTGCAAAATCAGACTAAAGAACTAGAAAAAGCGCTCAATTCTGCGAAACAAAAACTGGCGAGTCAGCAAGGTGCTGATATGCTTAGTAATGCAGTAGAGATAAATGGCGTTAAAGTTCTTATTGCGAATTTGGAAGGTGTTGAAGCGAAGTCATTGCGTTCAATGATGGATGACATTAAAAACCGAATTGGTGAAGGGATCGTAGTATTAGGTGTGGCTAATGACGCGAAAGTGAATCTTATTGCTGGCGTTACTAAAAACCTCACTAGTAAAGTTAAAGCGGGCGAGCTAGTTAACTTTGTCGCATCACAAGTAGGTGGCAAAGGGGGCGGTCGTCCAGATATGGCACAGGCAGGCGGTGACCAGCCTGAAAACTTGGGCCAGGCGCTAGATTCGGTTAACGCTTGGTTACAAGATAAGCTATAATTATTTTTGTGTATAACAGTGAGTTTTTGAAGTGACGCAGAAACATGGAATCACTGTCGCTTCCATCGGGTCGTGCCGATGGGTTGGCAAATCTTAATGGATGATGTTCAGTATTAAGGAACAGGAGCAAGCGAATGCTTATTTTGACTCGTCGAGTTGGTGAAACGCTTATGGTTGGTGACGATGTAACCGTTACCGTACTAGGTGTAAAAGGGAATCAGGTACGTATCGGTGTGAATGCACCAAAAGAAGTTTCTGTGCACCGTGAAGAGATATACATGCGCATTCAAGCAGAAAAAGGCGGTCAGCCAGGCTCTGCAGAATAATTGCATTATACGCTTCATTGGAAAAGGTCAGCTTACGCTGGCCTTTTTTGTTTTAAGTGAGTAAATCTTATCGGGCTTTAGCGCAAGTCTATTGTTTCTGTTCTATTTCGCTAGAAATGACGTTGTGATGTCTCGCGCTAACGACCAAGTTAAGTCTCTGGGTCGTGCACAGCTTTTTTCTAGCACAATGCCTTCTGGGTGGACGATTTTTAAACCGAGACATTAACCGCTTTATCTGAGATTTTGGAGCGCTTTTAAATAACTTCAGTAAGTAATACGAATCAGCGTACTTGGTTTTGAACAAATAAATTCAAAACTTTTTGATATTATTTTTGAAAAATTGACTAAATTATTAAGGCGGGTCAGTTAAAACTGCAATGAAGCTGCGCATATTCAAATGCAAATTAACGAGCATCGTTAAATAAAATTCGGTTCAATTGCTTGTATTGCGAACAAATTACTGGTTTTTTGCTCGAATCGTTTAAAATGGCAGCGGGTGAACAATTTCTTTATAAAAAAGGTTTGACTCAGGCCAATGAATCCGTAAAATGCACCCCGCAGTCAAGGAGAGGTGGGTGAGTGGCTGAAACCAGTTCCCTGCTAAGGAACCATACGCATATACGCGTATCGAGGGTTCGAATCCCTCCCTCTCCGCCATTATTCGTTGGCAGTGACGGCCAACAACAAGTTTTGCGCGTGTGTAGCTCAGCTGGATAGAGTACCTGGCTACGAACCAGGCGGTCGGAGGTTCGAATCCTTCCACACGCGCCACTTATTTTAAAGCGTCACCTTTTGATGTAAAATTCAAAAGTACACAAGTTTACGCGTGTGTAGCTCAGCTGGATAGAGTACCTGGCTACGAACCAGGCGGTCGGAGGTTCGAATCCTTCCACACGCGCCATATTGAAAAACCCACCTTTTTAGGTGGGTTTTTTCATTTCTACTCCTTTTATTTTTGTTCTCTCCACTTTCGTCTAAGCGCGCTGTTCAAAAATTAAGCTAAACTTAATGTGTCTAACAGCAGTAAAGCGCGAGGTACGCTATGGCACATCCATCTACTACTTTTCGATTTTTAGCAGAACCTACCGACGTAAACTTTGGCGGTAACGTTCACGGTGGCATGCTCTCTATAACAGCTTAATGAAATGGATTGACCAAGCAGCCTATGCCTGTGCCGCGCAGTGGTCCAAATGTTACTGCGTCACGGTGTCTGCCAATGGCATACGTTTCATAAAACCTATAAAAGTAGGCCAGCTAGTTGAGATAACCGCATCGTTGGTACACACTGGTGCGTCAAGTATGCATATCTATGCGGATTGGTATTGTTGGCGATGCATGCGAAAGATTTCGCTAAACAGCTAGACAGTGACTTTACGGAAAATATAGGCTTTAATTAAGGCGTGAGTATAAATGAACGTAAACGTAGATTGCTGGCATCGGCAACGCTTATGCTAATTCCTAAAACATGCTTTTGTTGCAAATTTATTAAATAATAATGCATTAAGTTTCATTTTGGCGGGTTTTATTCATTTTAAAGTGGTTTTTTATGCTGCTTTGTTGTGTTTTGAAAAACCACGTGATACTTATTCAGGTACAAAATAACAACAGGTTTGAATATGAATTCGGGATCCGTCGCTAGCCTGCTCTTTGAAGCGGGTTCTCTTATGCTTATAGGAATGGTATTTGTTTTCTCATTCTTAGGGCTTCTTATTGTGGGTATTCATCTCATTGCCCGATTTTGTGAAGCTTTTCCCGGTGAAACAGCAGAGCCTTCAGCTCATTTAAAAGGGCCTTCAGCTAATTTGAGTCGAAACAATCAAGCGGTACAACCAGGAATAGACGGAAACGTTATCGCAGCTATTTCTGCCGCAATTCATACCCATCGCCAAAATTCTAAAAAATAAAGCCTAATCAGGAGTTACCATGTCTAAGCCTCTGGCCCTTACCGAGCTGGTTCTGCGTGATGCCCACCAATCCCTTCTTGCTACGCGCATGCGTATTGAAGATATGCTTCCCATAGCGGAAAAACTAGATAAAGCTGGCTTTTGGTCAGTTGAATCTTGGGGTGGTGCTACATTTGATGCCTGTATTCGTTATTTAGGGGAAGACCCTTGGGAGCGCATCAGAAAGCTAAAAGCAGCCATGCCTAACACGAAACAGCAAATGCTGTTGCGTGGTCAAAACCTATTGGGTTACCGCCATTATGCTGACGATGTTGTCACTCGCTTTGTAGAGCGTGCTCACGAAAGTGGCGTAGATGTATTTAGAATTTTTGATGCCATGAATGACATTAGGAATTTGAAAACCGCAATAAAAGCGACCATAGACAGTGGCGCTCACGCGCAAGGGACAATTTCTTATACGGTAAGCCCTGTGCACAATCTTAAGCTTTGGCTCGAAATGGCGAAACAGCTTGAAGACCTAGGGGTTCATTCTATCTGCGTAAAAGATATGGCTGGGCTTTTAAAACCGTACGAGTGCGAGGCATTGATTACCGGATTAAAAGAAACGGTTGATGTACCTATTGCCATGCAGTGCCATGCCACAACAGGGTTGAGTACGGCGACGTATCAAAAAGCTATCGATGCCGGCATTGATATGCTGGACACGGCTATTTCTTCAATGAGCATGACTTATGGTCATAGTGCAACTGAGACCATGGTTTCTATCGTAGAAGGTACAGAGCGCGATACGGGTATTGCACTACCCGAACTAGAAGAAATTGCCAGTTACTTCAGGGAAGTAAGAAAGAAATACAGCAAGTTCGAAGGCAGTCTCAAAGGGGTAGATGCACGTATTCTTTTGGCTCAAGTACCGGGCGGAATGCTAACCAACATGGAAAGTCAGCTTAAAGAGCAGGGCGCTGAAGATAAATTCGAAGAAGTGTTAAAAGAAATTCCACGGGTAAGGGAAGATCTTGGGTTCATTCCTCTTGTTACGCCAACCTCACAAATCGTGGGCACGCAGTCAGTGCTTAACGTACTTACCGGCGAGCGTTACAAAAGCATTACAAAAGAAACCGCAGGCGTTCTTAAAGGTGAATATGGCGCTACCGCAGCACCAGTAAACAAGGAGTTGCAGGCGCGTGTGCTTGATGGCGCAGAGCCCGTGACATGTCGCCCTGCTGACAATATTGCACCAGAGCTGGATACACTGAGTAAAGAGCTTGATGAACTGGCTGAGAAAAAGCAACTATCGCTGTCAGACGATAAAATTGATGATGTTTTGACTTATGCCTTATTCCCACAGATAGGCCTAAAGTTTATCGAAAACCGCGGCAACCCTGATGCGTTTGAACCTGCACCTAGCGCGCAAGAGTCGCAAAGCTCGAGTGCGCCTAAGCCTGCTGAAGCCAAGTCAAGCTCACAAGGGGCTACCGCGAGTGAAACTTACGACGTAAACGTAGATGGGAGAGTGTATCGCGTAGAAGTGGCACCTTCAGGTACGCTGACGAGCGTTACACCTGCTAGTGGCTCTCAGACGCAAGCACAGCCTCAAACCAACAGCGCTGCGCCATCAGACTCTAACTCTTCTCAGTCTATTGATGCACCGCTTGCAGGTAACGTGTTCAAAATCTTGGTGAGAAACGGCGACAGCGTGTCAGAAGGCGATGTGGTGATGATCCTTGAAGCCATGAAAATGGAGACAGAGATCCGCTCCGCATACACCGGTACGGTCACCGACATTACTGTTAGTGAAGGCGATGCCGTAACCAGTGGTCAACCGTTAATCTTATTGGGGTAGTACATGGATAAGTTAATGGTACTTTGGGATAGTACCGCGCTTGCGCACTTTGAAGCCGGCCAGCTTATAATGATGGCAGTGGGTTTCGGCTTGTTGTACTTGGCCATTGTTAAAAAGTTTGAGCCATTGCTTTTACTGCCCATTGGTTTTGGTGCATTGCTTACTAACATCCCTATTGCTGGTTTTTCAGAAGCGGGTGGGTTGCTGCACTACATATACAAAATCGGCATAGATACAGGGGTATTTCCTCTGCTCATCTTTATGGGCGTAGGCGCAATGACTGATTTCAGTGCACTTATTGCTAACCCTAAAATGTTGTTACTTGGCGCAGCTGCGCAGTTCGGTATTTTTGCTACCTTGTTTGGCGCGATAGCGTTAAACCTTATACCTGGCTTTGAGTTTACGTTAAAAGACGCGAGCGCCATTGCTATCATAGGTGGCGCGGATGGGCCGACGGCTATTTTCCTTGCCTCACGGCTTGCACCTGATTTGCTTGGTGCGATTGCAGTCGCTGCATACTCTTATATGGCGTTGGTGCCTATTATCC
>Ga0208523_1000240_pt1 | contig 12217 bp, 8 predicted proteins | sample ETNtaG_17_FD_185770 | JGI IMG/M metagenome (GOLD analysis project Ga0208523, IMG submission 185770) | Marine microbial and viral communities from oxygen minimum zone, Eastern Pacific Ocean - ETNP201302PF82A (SPAdes) (version 2) | ecosystem: Environmental > Aquatic > Marine > Oceanic ...
GACATGATGGTTCGCCTCTTTGATTGCCTAACTCTAAGACTAGCTTAGAGGTGAGGCGGACCATCTAATTAAACCGGGCAATGCCCGGCTTTTAACATTTTATAAACTTAGCTGTAAAACTTTTGATCGTTTTCTGCCATTTTTACTAACACTTCAGCAGGTGTAAATTTATCACCTACAGCAGTAGCATAATGGTTTAAACGAGCAACAACGTGTTTAATTCCCAGTGTATCCATATAGCGGAATGGGCCACCTAAGAATGGAGGGAAACCAATACCAAAGATAGCACCGATATCGCCGTCACGGGCACTGCGGATAACGCCCTCATCCAAACAGCGTGCCGCCTCGTTAAGCATCATTAATACGCAGCGTTCCGCTACTTCTTTTTCGCTTAACTTAGCAGAAGGTGAAAGACCCAGTAGTTCGTAGATTGACTCGTCCACTTCTTTACCTGGTTTTTTGCCTTCATAAGAATAAAACCCTTTTTGGTTTTTCTTACCCTTTCTGCCGTCTGCAAGTACTTTATCGAAAGCACTTGGCGCAGTGAAGCGCTCGCCGAACGCCTCTACAAGGAATGGGATAATCTTAGTACCAACATCAATGCCCACTTCATCAAGTAGTTTCACAGGGCCTACAGGGAAGCCAAACTTAACCAATGACTTATCGATGTGCTCAATAGGCTCACCGTCAAGAATGAGGTTTGCCGCTTCATTCATGTACGGCGCTAAAATACGGTTTACGTAGAAACCCGCACCGTCTTTAACAACTACCGGCGTTTTGCCTTGCTTTTTAGCAAACTCTACCGCAGATGAAATGACTTGGTCAGACGTTCTATCGTGAGCAATTACTTCGGCCAAAGGCATTTTGTCTACTGGAGAGAAGTAATGCAGACCAATCACGTTTTCAGGACGTGCTGCCTTAGCTGCAATTTGTGTAATAGGAATAGACGATGTATTGGACGCGAAGATCGTGCTTTCTTTGCAGTTCTCTTCAATATCCGCCACCATTTTCTGCTTAAGGTCTAGATCTTCGAAAACCGCCTCAACCACGATATCAGCATCTTGGTAGCCGCTATAATCTAGCGTACCGGTAAGAAGCGCTAACTGTTTCTGCATTTCACTATTGCGCATGAAACGCTTCTTCACTTTTTTATTTAAGATGTCATAGCTATATTTCATTGCATTGGAAATGCCTTCAGCACGCACATCTTTGATACGGACAGGTACACCGGCTTTGGTCGACGTTACATAGGCGATACCACCACCCATTAAACCACCGCCAAGCACACCGACTTTCTTCATTTTTTCAGGTTTAACACCTTCAACGCCGTTTTCTTTCTTCATTTCTGTCGTAGCAAAGAAGATCTGACGTAATTGGAAAGATTCCGGCGTCATAACAAGCTTACCAAAGGCTTCAGCCTCGGCTTTAAGCCCCGCTTTCATCCCTTCGTTCATGCCGGTTTCGATGACATCAATAATGTAACCTGGCGCTGGATAATTACCTTTGGTTTTGGCAAATGTCGCTTCGCGCGCTTTTTTGAACATCATGTTACGACCCGGGCCGGTCTTCTCTAACACTTTGTCCATCACACTCTTTTGCGGCGCTTCCCTTTCTGGTTTGCGTTTAAGCGCAAACTGTTCAGCTACCTTCAACAAAACACTGTGAGGTACAACATCATCTACAATACCGTACTTTTTAGCTTGCTTAGCGCGTGCAGGAGACCCAGTAAGCATCATTTTCATCGCTTGCTGAATGCCAATTAGGCGAGGAAGGCGCTGAGTACCACCACTGCCTGGCAACAAGCCTAGCTGCACTTCCGGTAGACCTACCTGAGTGCTAGGTGAATCGGTACATACACGGTAGTGACACGCTAATGCTAGCTCTAAACCACCGCCTAACGCTGGGCCGTGAATAGCCGCAACAAAGGTAGCCTTCATGTTCTCAATTCTATCGAAAATGGCCTGACCGCCAGCGGCTATGGTTGTGGCATCTTCCGCGGTTTTACACGCTGCTAGCATGGTGATATCGGCACCTGCTACGAATGAGTTTGGCTTGCCGCTTGTTAACACCACACCTTTAATGCTGCTGTCGCGTTCAATATCATCAAGCATGGCAGATATCTCATCGCCAAACTCAGCTTTAAGCGTATTCATGCTCTCGCCAGGTACGTCCATGCTAAGAATAGCAACGCCATTATCTTGCTTGGTTAACGTAAATGCGCCTGATGTTGGCTGAACTTCATTTGTCATTTCTTGTTCCTGACTCATATTATTCTGTCTCCACTATCATTGCGGCACCAAGACCACCCGCAGCACAAGCAGTAAGAAGGCCTGTACCACCGCCACGGCGATTTAGTTCGTTAAGCATTTGCGTAATCATACGTGTACCGGTTGCGGCAAAAGGGTGACCGTAGGCAATTGAACTACCCATCACGTTGAACTTGTCCATGTCAATTTCGCCCGTCGCTTTGTCGCGGCCTAGTTTCTCTTTGGCGAACTTGTCACTTGCAAACATTTTAACGTTTGCCAAGGTTTGCGCTGCGAACGCTTCATGCATTTCAATTAGCGTTAAGTCGTTTAGGGTCATGCCTGCGCGATCTAGCGCGATAGGTGTCGCGTACGACGGCCCCATTAGCATGTCTTCCCACACGTCGATTGCCGAGAACGCGTAGCTCTTAATGTAACCAAGCGGCGTATAACCTAGCTCTTTCGCTCGGCTTTCTGTCATCATAAGCACTGCAGAGGCGCCATCGGTAAGCGGTGTAGCGTTTGCAGCTGTTACCGAGCCGTACTTTTTATCGAATACTGGGCGAAGTTTCGCGTAGCCTTCAAGCTTAGAATCGAAACGTACGTTGTTATCGCGCTCAAGCGCACCTTTATACGGTTCTGCGTAAGCGGTCATCACTTCGCTAGACAGCTTGCCTGCTTCCCAGCTTTCAGCGGCTAGGCTGTGCGAGCGGTGTGCGAGCTTGTCTTGTTCTTCACGAGATATTTGATGCGTTTTCGCCATTTGCTCTGCCGTTTGTCCCATCGACAAACCGGTTGAGTACTCTGCTACCGCAGGAGGAACAGGCGCTAGGTCTTTTAAGCTTAAACGCTTGAAGATGTTTAGCTTTTGGCCAAGGGTCTTGGTTTTCTGTAAATCAACCAGCGCACGCGCAAGATTCTTAGATACACCGATAGGCGATACTGATGTTGAATCTGCACCACCTGCAATCCCCACCTGAACCGTACCGGCCATCATGCTTTCAGCGATGTTAACCGTAGATTGAAAACTCGTCGCACAAGCGCGAGATACGCTATAAGCATCGGTGTGAATATTCATGCCTGTACCAAGCACGATTTCGCGCGCAATGTTTGGCGCTTCAGGCATTTGCACTACTTGACCGTAGACAACTTGGTCAACCCACTCTTTTTGAACACCATGGCGAACGAGAAGTTCGTTTACGACCATTTTACCTAGATCAACAGCCGGAACACCGTGGAAATATGTAGCCATCTTCGCAAACGGAGTACGCAACCCCGCGACAATGGCGATGCGATCACCCTCTCGGGTAGTAACTGATTGTTTTGTTGCCATAATGCACCTAAATTTATGACCAGCTTCACCTTTTGCTCATTGCTAACGAAGTGGTCTGACCTGTAATAAACCCGATTTTTACAAACAATGAACAAAATAGCAAATAATGCAGGGGTAAGCGCAATATAAATGAAACTAAAGTTTGCACCGTTCGTGGAGTTTGCCTGCTGAAATTTTTTCAAATTAAAGAAAGCACGTTTTGCCTCACACCACATATCGCATTTTTATTACTGTTTGACGACTTGAAGAAAGATAGAATGAACCTTATATGGAAATGAAAGTCTGTTTTGTGTCATTGTGACGGGCTAAAGCTATCTAATTAATATGTAATTTACTTTTTAGCTAAGCGATCACTTTATAAGAGATTTATAAATCTATCGTTCCGGTGACACTTCCTGATAACGAGAACTCAAACGGAAATTTTGCATTATGGCAGCAGCGCAATTTCAACAGTTACACGCTTATTTAGACCAGCAGATTATAGGTCAGCACGCGTTAACCAAAAGCCTTCTTATCGCTCTTTTGGCCGACGGCCACCTTTTGGTAGAAGGTCCTCCTGGGCTTGCAAAAACACGCGCAATCAATGCACTTGCTAATGGTATAGACGGCGACTTTCATCGCGTACAATTTACCCCTGACCTTTTGCCTGCCGACTTAACCGGTACAGACATATACCGCCCCGAAACCGGCGAGTTTGTTTTTCAAAAAGGGCCGCTTTTTCACAACTTAGTGCTAGCCGACGAAATCAACCGTGCCCCCGCAAAAGTACAGTCGGCCCTGCTAGAAGCTATGGCAGAACGTCAGATTACAGTGGGCAGTAAAACCTACCCTCTTCCTCCGCTATTTTTAGTAATGGCAACGCAAAACCCGCTAGAGCAAGAAGGAACGTATCCACTACCTGAAGCACAGCTAGACCGATTCTTAATGCACGTGGACATCGACTATCCCGGTGCCGAGACAGAGCTGGAAATATTGCGTTTAACCCGAGGTGAAGCTCTTTCAGAACCGCCTGTTACGCCACCTACGCTTACACAAGACGATATTTTTACGTCGCGTAAAGAAGCGTTGTCTTTGTATATGGCGCCTGAGTTAGAACAGTATTTAGTTCAATTGATTATGGCCACACGTCAGCCTGCAAATTTTGACGCAGAATTAGGCCAATGGATAGCAATGGGAACAAGCCCTCGAGCAACCATCAGCCTAGATCGCTGTGCACGCGCTCACGCATGGCTTAGCGGCAGAGACTTTGTTGGTCCTGATGATATTCAAGCTGTGGTTCACAACGTGCTTCGCCACCGTATTATTCTGTCATATCAAGCCGAGGCTGAAGGCGTAACGATTAACGACGTACTTGATAAGATTGTTGCAACTGTCGCAGTCCCTTAAGCTATGGTGAATGTACAAGCGCAGCTAAACAAGCTGCAAAGTAATGGCGTCTCGCTGTCTACCGCAGAGTTATTACGCTACCAGCAGTTAGCTAAGCTGTTTAGTTTGGCTCCTAAACGTATGCCACAAGCTAAACTTGCTGGGAGTTATCTCACCAAGCACAAAGGCCGAGGCATGGAGTTTGATGAGGCCCGTCATTATCAGCCCGGTGATGATATTCGCGCTATTGATTGGCGCGTTACTGCGCGCACGGGTAAAACTCACACTAAAGTGTATCGGGAAGAACGAGAGCGCCCGGTTTTTCTATTCTGTGACTACCTACCTTCAATGGCATTTGGCACGCAGTTGCTTACTAAAGCGGTACAAGCCGCTCATGTATCTTCATTAATTAGCTGGTCAGCTGCTGCTCGCGGCGATAAAGTTGGCGCACTGGTATTTAACCAGCAACAGCACAAAGAAATTAAACCGCTTACCCGCAAAAAAGCCGTGTTGCACGTGTGCCATGAACTTATGGCATTGCACGAACAGAGCGCGCAATCTAAGCCGGACAAAGTCAAAGACGAACAAGCTTTTGCCGATGCGTGCGCTAGGGCAAGACGATTAGCAAGGCCGGGGAGCCTGGTTTATCTCGTGTCAGACTTTCAGCATTTAAGTACCCAAGCTATTCAACACTTGAGTCACTTAACACGACACTGTGAAGTAAGGGCTATCGTAATTAACGATCCAATAGAACACGCTTTGCCACAAACCAGTTCATTACAAACCGTCAGCGTTTCTGATGGTCGAAACCAACAACGCTGGGTGTTAGGCGACAATACCGAGCAGCAGCACTATCAAAAATGGCGCAGCGAACACAACAGCGCGATTTATAGTACCTTGTGCAAAAACAATATCGCTCGATTTAGTGTTTCAGCGGGCCATCCTTTAGACGAACAGCTTCAAAGTATGCAACAAGAACAAAGGTTGGAGCTTAATTAATGCAAAGCAGTATTTTTTCAACCCATTTTTTATCAAACTTTCTATCTAGTTACACAAAATCAGCTGCTCAATCGATGCCGCCGGCAAATCAAATACCAGTGCCCCCTCAGCAGCAAGACCCACTTGCTCAACTGCGCGATATACACGTACCTACAGAGGTCAACATTTGGCCATTAGATTGGGGTTGGTGGGTCGCAATTGCAGTAGTTTTACTTGCTCTATTTTGCCTATATAAAGCTATCACTGCTCACATGCGTCACAACAAGGCGCGTAAGCAGGCTTTAGCTTTACTTGAATCGATTTCAGCACAACAAAGCAATTGGCCCGTGGCGTTAAACTCAATTCTAAAACGCACGGCTATGAGCTATTACCCAACTCAGCAAGTAGCTGGGTTATACGGTAAACAGTGGCAAGCGTTCTTAACCTATGCATTGAAAAGTAGTGATAGCAAACTTGAAAGTGATTTAGGTTTGTTAGTAAGCAATGTTTATCAAGCCCCCCCCAACCCTAGTGATTTTGAAACCTGCAAAGGGGCAGTAAAAAACTGGCTTTCAAAAGCCAAACTGCCAAAAAACAAGGGGGCTTACGGCGGTGTGAATGATGGCGGTCTAAACGATGGCAACCCTCATGATAAACAAGCCAAGGAGCCGCATCATGCTTAATTTTGCTTGGTGGTGGGTCTTTTTTGTACTCCCCTTGCCTATTATCGTACGCCTGCTTTCTAAAAAAGCACAAGACATGCCCATGGCTGCACTGCGGGTTCCTAGTTTGCGACCTGGCGATGTGTCAGAGCAAACCCAATTGAAACAAACCAAAATACCGCTGTTGGTAAGCAGCTTGATATGGCTGCTGCTAGTAACGTCTGCCGCGCGTCCTCAGTGGTTAGGAGAGCCTGTTAGCATACCAAACGAAGGTAGAGAAATGATGTTAGCAGTAGACTTATCGGGCAGTATGAAGATAGATGATATGCAGCTAAATGGCCGACAAGTTAACCGTTTAACCATGACTAAGTCGGTGGTTTATGACTTTATTCAGCGTCGCGTTGGCGACAGAATTGGCCTTATCTTATTTGCCGATACCGCGTACGTTCAAGCGCCGCTTACCTATGACAGAGATACGGTTTCTACACTTCTGAGTGAAGCTGTCATTGGATTGGTTGGCGAACAGACGGCTATTGGCGATGCGATAGGTTTAGCGGTGAAGCGCTTTGACGAACGGGAAGAGTCTAATAACGTATTAATTCTTCTTACCGATGGGCAAAATACTGCAGGGAATATTACACCCGAACAGGCGAAAGAGTTGGCAATTAGTAAGGGGGTGAAGGTATACACTATAGGTGTGGGCGCAGATAAAATGCTGATCCAGAGCTTTTTCGGCAGCCGACAAATAAACCCGTCGCAAGAACTTGATGAAGGCATGTTAACCGACATTGCAACTAGCACTGGCGGCCAATATTTTAGGGCTCGAAATGCCCAGGAACTTCAAGCTATTTATCAACAACTTGATGCGCTTGAGCCTATTGAAGGTGAAACGCGTAAGATGCGTCCATTGAGCGCACTGTTTTACTATCCCCTTGGTGCGGCGATTTTACTGTCAGCACTATGGGCTTTTGTGACGGTACTTGTATCAACATTTCGTTGGTTTGCACAAAGACGCATTAACTCGTCCCAGCAACCCCCGAACTCAGTTGATTTAGTACAAGCAGCGCAAACAAATAGGGAGACGAAGTAATGGAATTCGACTTCTTAAACCAATTTCACTTTTTACGCCCCGAATGGTTTATCGCGCTCGTTCCCCTGATGCTGCTTGTGCTTTTAATTAAAAAAACCACGGCTAAGCAATCTGGCTGGCAATCTGTGATCCCTTCTCACCTATATCAATACATGGTGATTGGAAAAAACGAAATGGGCGCAAAACCTCCAATGTGGATGCTTGCTTTTGTCTGGATTATCAGTGTTATAGCACTCGCCGGCCCCACGTGGGAGCGTCTGCCGCAACCGGTTTACCAGTTAAAAATGGGACACGTTATAGTCATAGATATGTCGCTTTCAATGCGCGCTACCGATATGACGCCAGACAGGCTTACTCGCGCTAAATATAAAGCGATAGACCTAGTCAACGCTATTGGTGAAGGTGAAATGGGCTTGGTTGCTTACGCTGGCGATGCGTTTGTCATTAGTCCCTTAACCGAAGACGCAGGAAATATCACAACCCTAATCCCAAGCCTGTCACCGGAAATTATGCCCGTGCCAGGCAGCGACCCACTCCTAGGCATAGAGAGTGCGTCAGAGCTTCTCACGAATGCCGGATATAACTCAGGCATGATCTACTGGATTACTGACGGTATAGAGTTAGAACAACAACAAGAGCTTCAAGAGTATGTGGCTTCTATTCCTTTTACAGTAAATGCACTTACCGTTGGGACATCTGAAGGCGCGCCTATTCGCCAGCAAAGCGGCGAGCTCTTGAAAGACTTCACCGGCAGCATCGTTATTCCCAAGTTAAATGAAGGCGCAGTGAAAGGTGTGGTTAAAACGAGCGGCGGACGCTTTGAATCCTTTACATCAAACGACGCCGACATTGATGCCCTCGCCTCGGTATCTCTGCTAGATAAAAGCGACAGCGAAGAGAACGAAGAAGAGAGTAATTTGCAAGGAGACCAATGGAAAGAAGTTGGCCCTTACTTGCTGCTTATACTTCTACCGTTTGCCGCCTTCGCATTCAAACGCGGGTTAGTTTTCATCGTGTTGGTGGGTTTACTTAGCCCCTCTATGATTAAAAACGCCCATGCTCTGCAACGTGCCCAAGCCTCAGAAATTGCTGGCACGTCACAAGGCATAGGCGCACCAGAAGATACTCTAGAGATGGCAAATAAACCTGATTCACTTTCATGGTGGCAAACGCCATTTATGAATGACAACCAGGAAGCATTGAACAGTTACCAAAGAGGCAAGTACAAAGACGCAGTTAATCAGTTTAATGACGACACCTGGAAAGCATCATCACTTTATAAATCAGGTGACTACGAAAGTGCATTAAACGCCTTCAAAAGCATTCCTGGCCCCGAGAGTCTTTACAATCAAGGCAATGCACTGGCAAAACTCGGTAAGCTTGAAGACGCTATTAAGAAATATGATCAGGCGTTGAGCGAAGCCCCCGATTTTGACGATGCAAGAACCAACAAAAAGATTGTCGAGGATTTGCTGAAACAGCAGCAACAGCAGAATCAGGAGCAAAACCAGAACGAAAATGGCGATGATGGCGAACAGAGTGACTCGCAGGATAATGGCCAAGATAGCTCTGATAACTCTGACAACTCTGATAACCCTAATAGCAAACAGCAATCAGGGGACCAGAACAATCAGGAAGGTTCAAATGAGCAGAATGGTCAGCAAAACGATAATGAGGGTCAACAGTCTGACCAAAGCCAAGCTAACGATGAACAGCAAAGTGGCGGAGATAACTCACAACAGCCTGATGATTCCGAGATGAACAGTCAGAACGAGTCATCAGACTCTCAGCAGCAAAATGCAGAACAAGAGCAGTCTGACCAAGGTGATGGTGCACAGCAAGACAGCGCGCAAGCACAAAAAGACGAACAACAAGCAGAGCAGGAAGCACAGGCAATGCAAGGTCAAGAAACCGAGCTTACCGACGCAGAAAAAGAAGAGCTGCAGCGAATGGAGAGTTTAATGCGCCGCGTGCCAGACGACCCTGCATTCCTACTAAAACGAAAAATGCAATTAGAAGCACAAAAACGTCAGCGTCAACGTATGCCTTCAAACCGGAGTGATTGGTAGATGAGAGCCTTATTACAGTCTACACGTATAGTTTTTTTATTAACCCTACTCTTAAGTACGGCGGCTTATGCCGATGTAAATTCGCTGGAAGCCACCATTGATAGAAACCCTGTCATGTTGGATGAAGCCATTCGCTTAACGGTTACCGCAGACGGCAGCGCGGACAGAGATGCATTCGACAGCTCTCCTCTGCTTAAAGACTTTGTGGTAGGAAGAACATCAGTAAGTAGCCAAACCTCAATCGTCAATTTTGACACCAAGCGTACCACCGTTTGGACCACTACGTTATTTCCTCGTAAGGAAGGCACGTTCACCATTCCTTCATTAACCATTGAAGGTAAATCAACCAAGCCTATTCAAGTCAAAGTAATACCAGTACAAGAACAAAGTAATGTCGCCCGAGACTATTTTGTTACCACTGACATCGACGTGAAAGAGGCCTATTTAAATCAGCAGCTGCTTTACACGGTTAAGCTGTTTCTTTCTAGCAATATTGAGCGCGGCAGCCTACAAGCGCCAGAAATGCAAAATGCGGAAATCACCCAGCTGGGAGAAGATAAACAGTATACAGATATAGTAAATGGAAGACGGTATCAGATTATAGAGCGTCAATTTGCTGTTGTGCCTCAAGCATCCGGTGAATTTACGCTAAGAGGCCCTATTTTCACTGGCGAAGTTATGGCTGCCAATACTAACCAACGTTTTGGCTTCTTCAACCGCACCCAGCAAATTAATCGGGTTGGGCCCGACATTACGGTGAACATTAAGCCCATTCCTCAGGGGATAGATTACCCTTGGTTGCCTTCTGAAATGGTGCGAGTGGATGAAGAATGGCCACAAGGTGATAGTTTTGTAACAGGTGAACCAGTCACCCGTATTGTTACGCTAACCGCATTGGGCGTAGTAGAAGAGCAGCTTCCTGATATTCCTGAGTTTTATCCGCCAAACTTTAAGCTGTACCCTGATCAATCTAATACTACGACAGTTGAAAAAGACCAGAGCTTAATTTCACAGCGCCAAACGTCGCTGGCGATCATTCCAACGCAGCCTGGTAACTTTGTCTTACCTGAAATTACTATACCTTGGTTTAATACGCTTACTCAGCAAACTGAATATGCCACTATTCCCGCTCGTTCAATTACGGTAGCGCCAGCGTCTGGTGCAAATAATGCCAATACTCCGAATAGCTTAGACACTCCATCAATGAGTAGTGCAAGCAATGAAGATATTCAAAACGATATACCGTCAACTGCAACACAGCCTAACGCTAGTGCTAGCAATGAGGATAGACCATTAGACCGCGCTTCAGGTGAAGACAATACTGACGAAAATACCCAGCTTAATTGGATGGTAACTGGTGCACTACTTGTGCTGTTCGTCATAGCGCTTACAGGATGGTTAGTTACCTACAGAAAGCTTAAACAGGCTCAGTTTATGGGACCTGGGATCACTAACAAAACCGGCTCTGTACAGCGCCACCACTCTTATGCTCAGTGGGATGAAAAAGCACAGTTTCAAAACCTTATGTCAGCAATAAAGGCAAAGGACACACGTTTACTTACGTCTGCTCTTAAGCAGTGGATAAACGCGTTAACTTCGGGTAAAGCGCAACTTTCGCAGTTTGAAGGAATCAACGCTAGTGTTAATGAGCTCTATGCACTGCGCTTTTCAGCCAATAAAGCTGACGCTAGCACCCAATCTAAACAGGTCATGAAAGCTTTAGATAAACTTTCACATGAAGCTAAGCTTGCCCGCAGCGAATGGAAGCAAAAAAGTGAAGGGAACAATAACACGCTATCTGCCTTATATCCTGCTTCATAAAACGCATTTCATTTGCCAATACACTAGAATTTGCGTAATGAAAGCCCTTGCAATTAGCTAAATCACTGTGACAAGGGCTTCGTAACAGAAATGATTGCGTTCGAGAAACAGTCGAGCCTTTGAGTCTTATTGTCCTCTTTAAGGCTTATTAACCTTAGAAGCTTTAGCTTATAAAAATAATCAATTAAACGCGACGGGGAATATAATGAAGAAAACACTAGTAAAGCTAACGCCAATTGCGTTGGCCATTACCACGCTTACGGCTTGCTCTCCTGCAAGTGAAACCGCTAAAACAGCGCCAGAACCTATTAAAACAGAACAGCCAGCCGGGCAGTCTGAATCAGAGCGCCTTAATGCGTTCTTCGAACGTACTTTTGAAGAAGATCTTAAGCGTTCGCCATTATTTCAAAGTTACTTGGGTAAAAAATGGGACTATGACAAATGGGATGATATCAGTGACGAAGAAGCTGATGCTCGCATTGCCATCGCCAAAAACCGACTAGAAAAGCTTAATAGTTTTGACACCAGTAAGTTAAGTGAACAGGAACAACTAAGCTTGCGCCTGTACAAACTAGGTATTGAGCGCGATTTAGCTAACGACGAATTTCGACATCACCGTTACATTGTACATCAGTTCCGCGCCGCGCATACAC
>Ga0208523_1000245_pt1 | contig 12120 bp, 9 predicted proteins | sample ETNtaG_17_FD_185770 | JGI IMG/M metagenome (GOLD analysis project Ga0208523, IMG submission 185770) | Marine microbial and viral communities from oxygen minimum zone, Eastern Pacific Ocean - ETNP201302PF82A (SPAdes) (version 2) | ecosystem: Environmental > Aquatic > Marine > Oceanic ...
AAGTTTGTTGTTTATATTTAAAATATATGTCGTTATACTTTTCAAACAATTAAATATCAGGGCAGGTTACGTGTCCTAAGACCTCTTAATGTTAATTAATTAATGTTAAGAAAGGTTAATGTAACGGGTAAACATAAAAGTCCAAAATGTTTATGTCCGAAATGGTTAGATAAAATGCCAAATGAATGTAATTTCAAGACTAAAATATACTGGAGGGAATATAAAATGAATTTAATAGTTGCTGGTTATTTTAATCCAAATCATATTGATTATTCATTTACAAATGAATATGTAACTGATAATTATCACGTATTAAAATCTCATTTACAAAAATGTATACGAAGAAAACTAACAGAAAAATCTATTCAAACTGCCTATCAATTAATAAATTGTGATTTTAATCAATTTTTAAGAAGATTAACAATCATCATCCCAGAAGACGATTGTTTAAGATATTATTATTCAATTATAGTCTGGCTTATGGTTGCAAATTCTAGTAAAAAATATATTCCTAAAAAATGCGTAATAGAATGGTTATTAGGTTTAATTTATGTTATTTCTGAAAATAAATTTACAGATATTCCTCATAAAAGTTTTCAATATTCGAATGAAAGTTTTCATAATTTATCACCTTGTAGTAAAAATTTTTTGTATAGTATTAAATTAAGAAAGAGTTATGGTGGTATGAAAGGGGATATGAGAATGTTAATTTATTTATACAATACCTGGTTATCTCGTTTAAAGAATAATGAAACTATGTGGAAAAATTTTTTAAATGTAAAATTTCGGAGAATATCGTTATCTATTAAATTATTAAAGGCAAATGAGTTTGATTTATCTTGTGTTGATTTTCATTGTTATCCAACCATGTTATTAAATATTAATAAAGTTTATAGTCGTTTTAGTCAAGAAGAAATTAAAAAAGCTATTTGGTATAATCGTTCATCAATTAATTATAGAAAAAAATATGATTTTGTAAAATCATTTCCTGATAATGACAATAACAGATATGCATATATTTGGAAACTAATTGAAAATTATGTAACAAATTATTCATTATTTGTTCTAAATCATTTAAAAATCCAGTCCATATTAGATTAATTTTTTTTTTATGTAGAATATTTTTAAAACAAGTTTTCAAACAGGTTGATAAAACAAGTTATATAACAAGTTATAAAACAAGTTATAAAACAAGATATACTATAAATATTGTAATTGAGTAATGAAATGTAATATAATTTAGTAATAGTAATACATTTCTACAATAATACATGTTATTGTAGAAATGCTATAGCTTGTAAATTTCCTGTATTAGTAATAATTGCTAATAACCTTGAATATACCTGTGTTCTATAAAAAAGAGTATCAGTTAGGGAAATAATATAATGATATTTTTTCCCTAAATCTGAAATCGAAGGAATAACTGTTGTCCTATTCGTATTTGTAATCAATGTTTTCTGATTATGATAGTTCGTTTCATTATTTCTAACATCTCTAATGCGTGAAGTAATAGTTCTATATCTAGTAGATACTACATCATATGAGGCATCCATTATCAATTCTTTTTTAATAAAATCCATTGAAGGTAAAATAAACTTTTGTTCTTTTGTACCAGAACCAAGATTTATTTTAAAAGTTATAAAATTTCGGAATCTATTGTGTAAATTGACACTAGTTCTAGGATAATATAATACACATTCTTCTCCTTTATAAGTCATATCACACGGCAGTTGAGCAATTCGTTTTAATATTAACATCTGTTCTCCTTGGGATTGGCGTCTATTGCTAAAAAAGTTCATGATGAATTGTGTTAAATTTGTATAATTGAAATACGTTTCAATTGTTCCAGGGCGGAGTTTAATTTAATTAAATAGGTTTAAATTCAATTTTTTTTTTTTAAAAATTGAATTTAATTTGTAAAATTAATTCAATATATTATATATATAAATTAAAAATGTCAGGGACAAAAATTACATATATACCAACTAAGAAATCAAAAATAATAATTATTATGTTTGAAGATTATTTTAGTTTACCTGTATCAGAAATAATATGGAATTTTGCAAGAAAACCAATATGTGGCGATGGCGATCAAGTGTCATTCGCAAATGGTTGTAAAAAGCAAGATACAAAATTTATTCCAACTACAATTCGTATAGGAACTCATACTATAAATAAATGGTATTGCGAAGATTGTGCTAATAAATTTATTATAACTTGTAAAAATAAAGTGTATTAAGAATTTAGTTAATATATTTATATAATAAATCCTATATATATGACTGTTAAATCTATATTAATAACACGCTTCGGAGAAGTGACTGAAATTGATATTAATCCCAACGAAATAAAATTAGAAGTATATTTTAAAAATATTGGTGTAAGTCAATGTAAAGAATTAAATCAATGGGAAGATGAAGATGGGATTATTTATTTATATGGATATACAAGTGGTCGTGAAAGTAGAATAAATAAACATGAACTACCACCACCAGTTGATATGAATTTATTTTTTGGAGATTTATTAGTTTTAAAAAAAATTAATAACAAAGTATTAAATTTTACAAAAAAGGATTATAAAATTTTTTGGAATAATGCTTTTGGTGGTTTTGAAAATCTTGATGATACTATAAATGAAGATGAAGAGGAAGAATATGGCGATGATGATGAATATGATTATTCAGATTCGTTTATTGAAGATGATCGCGAAAATATAGATTAATTATCATTCATCATGTTGCGAATGGAATCTATCATACTACGTGTTGAATTAAACACTTCATCTAAATCAGCAAGTTCTTGGTCATGAGAACTAGAATTGCTACTATTTTCTCGTTGAAAATTACGCATATTGTTTATATTATTTGAAAATATTGATATAACATCTGTCACATTTTGCATAGTTGAATCTACATTATATGTTTGATATAATGGACGAATTATCGGAGCAATATTTGTTAGAGTATTTGATAAAAAATTAATTTCATCGTCAGTAAATACTCCTTGTTTTTCCCGACATAATGGACATTCCTTCTTAATTTTATACCATTTATTAATACATTTTTTATGAAATGGTTTATTACAACAACTTTGTTTTATAATATTTTTACTCTTTAAATTCCGAATATCTACAAGACATATGGAACAAGTTTCGCAATTTTTTTCCTTTTTTTTAGTTTTATGTGACATGTTCTTATAATTTAGTAAATAAAAAATTTGGTAATAAATTAACTAAATATATATACATTTATTTATTTAATTTAATATTTTTCAATTAATAATCTTAATATTTAAGAAAATTAAATAAACTAATATTTTTGTAGTTATTATATATATACTTTTCTTATAGACAATGGGACTTCCAATATTAGGTGTTATATGTATAATATTATTTATACTATATTTGATAAAAGTTTTAAAAAATGGACCTTATATAACAAATTTTAGTAAAGGTGATTCCTCACGAGTTCATATTATTAAAATAAACAAAGCAAATTTAGTTACAAAATTTGGAAAGGCTATTTTAAGTCAATTTAATCCATCAAATATAAATATTAAAATGGGTGATACTGTTAAATTTATAAATAAGGACGTATTACGTCATACAGTTGAAATAGGAAACGAAAATCTTCCAAATAGTAATATTTTACAACCTGGTGATGAATTTAATGTAATAATTAATCAAGAAGATGATATACCATTTCGTTCTTCTTTATATAAAGATATGAATCGTGGTCTTATTGAAATTATACCTAGAAAAAAAGGAAGTGATTTTATTAAACAAAGTATTTTTGGTAAATACTTACTAACATCTTCCACACCAACTAATACAGAAGGAACTAATACAGAAGGAACTAATACGGAAGGAACTAATACGGAAGGAACTAATACGGAAGGAACGCAACCACAAAAAGAAACTAATTTCTTTAAAAATAAAATTTTTTTAATAAAAAATTTTACCACTAGTTTGATATCTAGAATAAAAAATATTTTTGAAATGATTTTCAATTTAGGAAATTTATTTATCACACAATTTACAAATTTAAATGATACTATTTCTTTGTGCAATAAAAAAGGAATAAAAGAATGTTTTAAATATGATTCGGCAAAAAATTCATTCAAATTTTTAGTAGTAATAATTTCAATAGCTATGTCAATCTTGATTATATATAAATTTGTTTTTTATCCCAAAATATATATTCCAATTTATAGCGACACTACTAATTTACCTGAATAATAAATTAATAATATTTTACAAAGTACATTTAAGGAAATAAAAATATTTTGTTATAGTAGAATTGTAATGGAAACTGATACAAAATCGGTACCAAATTCTAATTACGTATACTATCCGAGAAGAATTGGTCGGGGTTCTTTTTCGAAGGTGTATAAAGGATTTAATATAGTAAATGGAGATATTGTTGCCATAAAGAAAATAGATTTAGATATGTCTGCAAATATGATAAATAGATTAAAAATGGAAGTAGAAATAATGAAAACATTAAATCATAAGCATATTGTCAAATTATATGATGTTTTCTATGATGAATATTACGCATATTTAATCATGGAATATAGTCATTGTGGCGACTTATCTAAATATTTAAAAGGGCGACCATTAAAAGAAAAATATGCTCAGAAATTTGCAATACAATTATCTCATGCTATGAAATATTTGATCAAACGAAATATTATACATAGAGATATCAAGCCACAAAATATATTAGTTTTTAACAAAAATACTATTAAATTAACAGATTTTGGTTTTGCTAGATATTTTGATAAAACTACTCTGGTAGAAACTCTATGTGGTTCGCCATTATATATGTCACCCGAAATTATTAAATACAAAAAATATAGTCACAAAGCAGATTTATGGTCTATTGGTGTCATCTTTTATGAATTGCTAACAGGAAGACCTCCATATAATGCCAAAACTCACTATGAATTAGCGAAAAAAATTGAGAATAATCCCATATATTTACCTAAAATTTTGCCATTAAGTTCAGAATGTACTGATTTAATACATAACCTACTACAGAAAGATTCTAATAAACGTATATCATGGGATGATTTTTTTAATCATAATTGGTTAAATTTGAAAAAAAGCAATATTATAACTGTATTGAGTGCATCAAATCAATCATGTGTGTTTACAAATTTAAAAACTGATGATATTAAAAATGAAAGAAAATTATCTAATTCATTTTGTGATCCAAATAATCTAGAGGAAATGTGTAATATCCAAGATAAATTAAATGATAATTCGTCAATTCAAACATTTGATGATATGGATGATACAGTTTTAATAAAAACAACAGAAAATTATATTAATATTAAAAATAAATTAAGAACAGATTATGTTAGTAATTGCAAAATAGTAAATGAAATGTTTACTAAACCAATTTGTAATTCACCAAATAGAAATAATGGATTTATTGTGGTTGATCCGGTAGAAACTATTAATCTGAGTGAACCTATAGTAAAAGGATCAAAAAATGATCCTAATGCTAGAACAATTTTTAGTGGTCTTTTCGGTTATATGAATCGTTCTGTAAATTATGTAAAAACTTATTTAAAACATATTCCTAATTCAGATTAAACTATATTACACATTTTTATATCATTTAATATATCTGGATAATTAGTTATTATACCATCAATTTTTGTTTTAAATAATAAATTCATTACTTTATTATCATTAACAGTATAAACAAGTATTTTAATTTTTTTTTCTTTACAAAAATTTAAAAATTTCATATTTAAAGAAGATTTACTTTGAATTATATAATCACAAATATTTGTATTATAATTATTATATTTTATTGGATTACTTGAAAAAATTAATCCAAATTTTGGATAAATATTTAAATAACATAAATTTTTTTTTAAACATTTAATTAAATTATGATCAAATGATGCCAAGATTATTTCATTTTCTGTAAAATATTTTTCACCTATAATGTGTATAATATTTTCCATAACTTTTGACATATATAAATTGATTCGTTCTTTATCACACAAAAATGGAGTTTTCAAATCCAAATATATTTTTACTCTATGTGAAAGTTTTTTTAATACATCTGCAAATATTACAATATTTTGCTCAATACATTCATCTTTACTCATATTATCTATCAAATTGCCATTACAACATAAATTGTGATAAATGACTAGTTCACCAGTTTTACATTGTCGGATATCCATTTCAATAATATCCGCACCCATTTCAATTGCTAAATTAAAAGATTCTAAAGAATTTTCAGTAATATACCCTGAAGCACCTCGGTGAGCAATATTTAACATATATTAATCTACTAATTTACTTATGGAAAAAGATAATTAGTAAATTAATTTAATTTTTTCAATTAAATTGAAAATTGCTATAAGTTCTTAATATATTCAGTTGTTTAATTGTATACATTGTTATTAGTATGAAAAAAATTAATATAAGACAAATAAAATTTGACAAAAAAACATGAAATGTTGGAAAATTAATTATATTTCTAAAAAAAAAACACATCATTGCTATTAATACAGTTATACATGTATAATACTTCCAATAATACTTCCAATCATTACTCCTTGAAAAATTATCACTTGTAGGAACAAATATATGTGGTTTATAATGTATAAAATCATATATATCCTCATCAGATATACACCAATGAACATCTTTCTGATCATCATATTCAATAACAATTAATGGATAATCTGATATATCATTGCTCAATAAATCTACTACAGAGCCTATTCTTTTAGTTTTTGAATTTATAATTTTGTCTCCAAATTTAAACTTTTGCAATCCTAAATAAATTTGACTAAATTTATTTATTAAATTACAATAAGAATCTTTTAATTCTTTATTTCTTTTCCGTTCTTCTTCGAGTAAAATGAAATCCATATCCATTTTATATTGATAAATTATATTTTGCAATTCAATTGGAATTTTCATTATCTAATTCGAAAATTATTGAAATTTAATGAATTTTAATAATAAAATTCAATTTTATTTATTATAAATCAAGATTAAAAAAAAATTATAATTTCTATAATATATATTAATATATTATAGAATGGATAATACAAACTATAGAATTTCAAGTTTACCAAATAACCATAAAAATATTCAAAATGCAGGCGAAATAAAAGGAGAACGATTGGAAAATTTTAGAAAAAAATATGGTTATTTTACTAAAACTTCTAATTTAGTTACAGAACAATTAAAAAAATTAGGAAAAGATAGAAAAACTGAAATAACAAAAAAATCAGATTTCTGTGCATATTTAAATACTACAAATTTACCGTTCAAATTTTTATTTAAAAATTTGAACTCCTCTATTGGAGATAATATGAGTGATGAATTTAAAGAGTATTTTAAATTATTAAAAAATAATGAAGATACACTAATTATAGCTATGCCATTATTTGTAAGATTTACTACAGGATTAGCCACCAATATATTATTTTATAATATATCTAAACAAAGTGATAATAAATATATAATCAATGTAGAACGAATTAATACATATGACGAACTATTAATAACTGAAATTGATGATATCATTGATAGACACTTAAATGTCGAATTATCACTTGACGATATTGATATTACTATCACAATCAAACAATATAAATTCGATACATCAACATTAGATATAGATGTTGATGATATTACTAAAAGTTTAATTTACTCACTTTACTTTATGTATAAGCGATTTGAAAATCCAGATGATAAGTCACTTGAACCCGTGTATAATAATATAACCGCAAATACAACTCGCAAAGAGATTACCAAATTTGCTAGTAAATTAAATATACTCGAAGATATAAAAGTTGGCGAAGAAGAACTTAATCAAAAAATTGATAAAGATATTATTAAAAAATTACTTGAAAGACCCGATATAAAAACAAAAGATTTAATTTCATCAATGGATACAATATTCAATGAAATGGAAATTATTTATGAACAATTTGATGACAATGCAATTAATATTGAAGATTTAACTGAACAAATCGAATCCTCTACCCAAAAAATTATTGAAATATACGAAGATAAAAAAAAATTTTATAATGATTTAAAAAAAACTAGACAAGATCTTAATGAAGATGTTGATAAAATTTATTCTGAATTAAATAAACTTAAAGGCGCTATTATATTTGGAGTGGAAAATTTAATATTACACCGAGGAATTATTAGTAAACAACTTAAGAAATTTGAAAAATTATCTGAAAATAGTAAAATTTATGAAGAAAAAAAGGACACATTCGAAAAAATTAAAAAAAATCTTGAAAATATGGTTAGCAAACAACAGGAATATGATGATAAAATTACAACATTGAAAGAACAACTTGAAAATAAAAAAAATAATATTCTTGAAAAGAATACACAAATACTAGAAACTGATGAACAAATTGCTTCTGCCGAAAAAGGATTAAATATCCTTAAAAATAAATTACAATATTATACTAAAAAGGGAGGTAAAAGAATGGAAAAAGTAATGTCTAAAGTTAAAAAAAATGATTCAATAAAAATTATGAAAAATAATACAAATTTATTATTTAAAATTAAAAATATTTTAGGTGGTCGATCTAAATCAATTCCTGAAAAATTAAATAATAATTTAAATAAAATACTTGATGAAAATAGCAATTTAAAAAATAAAAAAAATATAAGTCAAATAATAGATGATATAACTCCAATTATTTTAAAATATAAACAAAATATTGATAAATATCATGATACATTAGTCAATAGAGACACTTTGAAAAAAAGCTTGCAAGAAGCTTTTATTAAATTGAGAAATTTTGAACAAACATTTTCTGATACAAAATATAAATTATCTGATCAAGGAGATTCTATTAAAAATAATATTGATAAAATTCAAACTATTATCGTCCAAATGGAAAATGATCAAAAACCACAAGATCTAATCGATAAAATTAAAAATCATAAACTAAAATTAATTGATTTTTTAAATACCAGAGGCAATTACATCCAAAAAGTTGAACAATTAAATGACACATTAATTAAAAGAAAAAATTCTTTAAATACATCTAAAAATGATGTTCGTAATAAATTAAAAGAATTACAAACAATTGGTACGAATTTAGACGAAATTAAAGCAGAATTAGAATCACATACAAATATGTATGGAGGCAATATTTTAAATAAAGCAATATTAAAATCTAAAGTTAAAAAAGATGATTATTTACGTTATTTAACAAATCCAATTGAATACATTATTAAAGGGGGTAATCAAAAAATATCAAAACTTGAAAATCAGTGGAAACGAGATCAATCAGATTATATCTTTAATAATTTTGAATTTGATGATTTGAAAACAATAGCAATAAAATGGGGAATTTCTAATCTTGATAAATTTAAAAATAAAAAAGATTTAGGAATAGCTTTAAAATTAATTTTATATGTTAAGGTTGGATTAACTTCTGACTTTCAAAGTTTAGTACTTGTATCCCACTTTCTTGATATTGATATTTCAGATGTAGATAAACATGATATTGGAGAAATTATTAAAAGAATTAATAAAAAAATAACTAATATACCATTTAATTGCGATACACAAATTGGAGGAGCATTTGTATCAGATGATGTAATACGTTTTATAGAAAAAAATAGCACTAATGCTATATCATCAAAAATTGTCATACATATTCCTTCTACTTTTAAAAATTTTAAAACAATGATGGAAAAGAATAGTAAAATGAAAATTATCGCACAAAAACTTGGACCTTATAATCAATTAATGCGATCAGTTACTAAACTCAAAAATGGTATATATGATGGTTCGTATACTGCAAAAATATTAACATTAGAAGATATTACTGACCCTAAAAATTTTGCTGAATTTGCAAAAATTAAAGAATGGTGGATGAAAGGATCTTATTTGAATAAATCACCTTTTAACAGTACAAATACTTTATACCCAGATACTCAATATGCCAAACAAGAATCCCAAAATTTTGTAAATTTTGTAACAAAAGCCATTCAAAGTTCTAATAGTATTATCGCAATTCAAGATATTATGGCGAATCCAGAATTTGGCAATAAAAACAATAAAGTAGATTTTAACAACATTTTACAACGCCATGTAAATCAATTAATAAATCTTAATAGTTCTAATTTAAAACTATATGTCCAGAATTTATATAACAATAACTATAAAACTGTAAGAGTTTTCAAATCAGCAGAAACAGAAGAATTCGAAGAAATAATAAAAATAGGCAACAATAAAGCATCAACTCCAGAACAACTTAAAGCAAACTTAGAACCATACTTTATATCTGGTCCAAATGGTAATGCTAATACAGATTACATAGCACATAAAAAAAACAATAAGCCACGAATTATAGTTAAAGAAGTATATCAGAATGGAGATGAAGAAGATAAAAAAAATGAGGGATTAATAACTGGTCAAATAATTGGATATAAGTTAGATGAAAATGATCCACTAAATTTAAGATTTTTAGAATTTGTAATTTATAATAGATTTTATCAAAATCCAAATCCTTATAAAAAAACAGATGCTAATAAAAAATATCACAATGAAATTAGAAAACCAGATTCACAACAACCTAATACAATTAAGACTGTTTTTAACAAAGATATTGAAATAATATCAATGTCAAAAGATAAAACAAACGAGGTACTTGGACAAACTGGTGGTGATATGCGTGAATTAAAAGTTGTGACAGATCCAAAATATCGTAGTGTAATTCATGGCATTCAGACACATCCACACGATCATCTAGAAAAAAAAACTTCAGTTACTTCACCTGAAATTAGAGAATATATTCCAAGAGATCCAAAATCAGAAAACTTAATGAATAATGAGGAATTAGAAGGTCACATTAACAGAATAGGAAATCTATTACTAGAAATTAAGGAAAATATAGAGCCTTTTGAACCGAAAACAAAAATTGGAGTATTTAATATTATTGGAGACAGTGATGAATCAAATATAGTTGATAAAAGTACATTACTTAAATATTTATTCAAAATCGAAACTTGGCTTAGAAATTATAAACCAACTGAATCACAAGTAATTGAATTATACCAAATTATTGACTATATAAAAAAATTTTACAAAGGAAGTGATTTTGATGCGGTAATTAAATCACAGAAAATGCAATTATTAGAAAATTTAAATGAAATGAAAAATATAAATGAAAAATATTCAGATGATCACGATAAAGATATTCCAAAGATGAAATCAAAAATTGATTCATTTATTGATAATTTCCAATTAGCATTACAAGAATATGATGACCAATTTTTTATTGATAAAATCAATACGAAAGATTTATCACAATTTATTTTACGAGAAGAAAAAAACACAAAAGGATATTTATTCCAACAACAGGTTAATAAGTTGAAAAAAGTTTTTTGTAAAGCATCAAAAGGGCAATGTGTAATAAATAATAAAGCATTTCCAGTTAATAATGAGGGTAAAGAAAAAATTATGGAATTTATTAATTTTGTCGAATCATCTGCTCATAAAGCACTTGATATAGAAAATGACATTATATTTGTTGAAGCAATTATAAGCAAATTAGAAGAGTTAAAGCAAATATTTGACGAAAGTAATGTAAAACTTATCACAGAAAGCGAAAATACAGAGGAGGCCATAAATTACGCTAAACAGATAGAGTTTCCACGATTAAAACAAAAGTTGCTTTACGTAAAAGATTACGATAAACGTTTGACAACAAGCGATGTTACCCAAATGATAACTAAACTACAAACTGCCGGTGTTAAACACGCTGTTCTAAGTGAAGAAGAGATTAAACAAGCTCTTCTAAGTCAAAAAGACAGAAAACAAGCTCTTCTAAGTCAAAAAGAGATTAGACAAGCTCTTCTAAGTCAAAAAGAGATTAGACAAGCTCTTCTAAGTCAAAAAGACAGTAAACAACATGCTCTTCTAACTCCAAAAGATTCTAAAAAACACGCTCTTCTAACTCCAAAAGACACTAAACACGCTCTTCTAACTCCAAAAGACACTAAACACGCTCTTCTAACTCCAAAAGACACTAAACACGCTCTTCTAACTCCAAAAGACACTAAACACGCTCTTCTAACTCCAAAAGACACTAAACACG
>Ga0208523_1000256_pt1 | contig 11663 bp, 8 predicted proteins | sample ETNtaG_17_FD_185770 | JGI IMG/M metagenome (GOLD analysis project Ga0208523, IMG submission 185770) | Marine microbial and viral communities from oxygen minimum zone, Eastern Pacific Ocean - ETNP201302PF82A (SPAdes) (version 2) | ecosystem: Environmental > Aquatic > Marine > Oceanic ...
AAACGATACAATAAGCTAAGTTTTTAATTCCGACATCAAATGATAAAAAGTTCATATATATACAGATAAGTATACATATTTTAATATATTTTTATATCAGTTTTGTAACATATTCAAAAAAAAAAAATAGATAAAAAATACAAAAATGTTATAACATAATTAAAAATTTATATATATATAAGAAATATATGAGAAATAATGTTTTATAGAGTAAATTCTCTGTCTTTATGTTTAACACAATATCCTCTAGACCATTCAAATGATTGCATAACAGAATACAATCACTTTTATGGCCTAGTCGAGAAATTATATCCAAATAAAACAAATGGTCAAAAAATAAATCTTGCTTTACAAATGGTCAGAATTTGTAAAAATAAAAAAGTGATGGATTTATATCTAGAAGGATGTAAAGAAGATGAAGTAGAAACAAAAAAGAAGAAAAAAACAATTTGTATGAAAATAAAAAATTTTTTTTCATTTAAGTAATTGATTATATTTTAAATTAATTATGACACAAATTATTTTAGTTACTGGTGGAACCGGATTAGTAGGTAGTTCTATAAGAAGGGTGATTAAAAATGATGTTAGAATTAATAATAATATGGTATTTATTTTTTTGAGTCGTCAAGATGGTGATTTAACTAAAGAACAAGATGTTATTAATATTTTTGAAAAATATAAACCAACTCATATTATACATCTTGCGGCATGTGTGGGTGGATTGTATAAAAATATGAATAATAATTTAAAAATGTATACCGAAAATATGAAAATAAATCAAAATATTTTACATTATGGTCATAAGTATGGTGTGATAAAAATTGTTTCTTGTTTATCAACATGTATTTTTCCAAATAAAGTTACTTATCCTATTAATGAAAGTATGTTACATAATGGTTTACCTCATATGTCAAATGAAGGATATTCTTTTGCGAAAAGAATGTTGGATGTTGAAAGTAAATTATATAATCGTGAATACGGAACTAAATTTGTTAGTATAATTCCAACAAATGTATATGGTCCATTTGATAATTATTCATTAATTGATGGTCATGTTATTCCTAGTTTAATTCATAAATGTTTTTTAGCAAAAAGGGATAAAGAGAAATTTATTGTATATGGTTCTGGGCGTCCTTTACGACAATTTATATATTCAGAAGATTTAGCAAAATTGATATTATGGGTTTTGATGGAATATAATGAATTAGATTCAATAATATTATCTCCAAAGGAAGAAATTTCAATAAGGGATGTTGCCAATATGATTAGTGAAATATTTGAATATGATGATATAATATTTGATACTAGTAAATCTGATGGTCAAATTAAGAAAACTGTATCAAATGAAAAATTAATGAGTTTAAATCCATCATTCAAATTTACATCATTAAAAAAAGGATTACTAGAAACGATTAAATGGTTTAAAGAAAATTATGAAAATGTAAGGAAATAAAATACTTATATTAATAAATTTGTTTAATGGTCATAAAAATAATTAATAAACAAAAATTATTTTTATGATTATTCAAATATAAGGAAATAATATTAACAATATAAATATTATTATTATATAAAATATGTTGTCATCTCCAGCGAAATATGATAATTCAACATTTTATGAATCAAATTATAATGATGTAGAGTGGATAGAATATTATACTAATAAAATAGATGCGAATGAATGTTATGATTCAGGGGAAATGTCTGATTTGTATTATGAACGTGCAAAACACAATTATCGTTTAGGTGAGTATTCTAAATCTAATATAGATTTAGAAAATTCTCATCGATTATTACCAAATGATGAGAATCTTGTAAGTTTTTCTTTTCTTTATGAAAAATTGGGTAATACAAAGAAATCTTTATCATTATTAAATGATTATCAAAAAAAATATCCAGAAGAAGAATTTATTAAAGATTATATAAATGATATAAAAAATCTTGAATATCATGATAATATTTCAAAAAAAAATTTTGAGACATTAAAAGATTGGTTAATAATTGAAAATTCATTTTTGGATAATATAAAGATAAAATTTCATACAAATGATAATAGAGAAATTTTCTCTAAAAAAGATATTGGTTTAAACGAATCTATTTTAGAAATATCATTAAAATGTATGATGACGACCGAACTTGGCAAGGAGACTGAAATAGGTAAGGAAGTTATAGATAAAAATTTGAATTTATATTCTAAACATAATTGGATATCATTTATTTTATTAGAAAATTTGCACAAATCTGATTCAATGTGGAGAACATATATAGATATTTTACCTAAAAAGTTTGATAATGTTCCAATTTTTTTTAAAAAAAATTATTTAAATATGTTAAAAGGATGTACATGTTTGAGTAAAATTTTATCAAAAATAAATATTTTACAAACTGAATATAAATTTTTGTTTAATAATCTTGAAACTTTTAAGAAATATAGTTTATCTGAATATATTTGGGCTCGAACAGTTGTCATTACTCGTATTTATGGTGTAGTGATTGATGGTATTAAAACGCAAGCGTTAGTTCCATTCGCTGATATGTTAAATCATGATAATAATCCAGATACACACTGGTTTTTCGATGATGTTAATAAAGTTTTTAAAATACTTTCAAAAAAAAAATTTAGTGCGAATGTTCCGATTTATGATAGTTATGGTAAAAAATGTAATTCTCGTTTTTTTGTAAATTATGGATTTGTCTTAGATAGAAATATGGAAAATACTGTTCGTTTTAATTTTGATTTGAAATCAACAGAAGTATCAGGTTTAAAATATAAAAAAATTTTTTTAAACAATTCTTCAAATAAGACACACATACTTGGAAAAATTGAACAAAATAGAGATAATTTTAATACCTTTTTATCAAAAGTAAGATATTATGTTTGTAATGACGATATTTTATTCGATAAACCTTTATCAACATTTTTAGTCCCGATATCTCTCAAAAATGAGATAAACGCTTTAAAATATATAATGAGAATGTGCATAAATCATGTAAGAAAATATAGTTCAAGCACTAAAAATGATTTAGATATCGTTGTAAATCCACTTCATAAACATAATCGTAAATATAGTATTGTGAGAAATTGTATAATTATGAGATATGGTGAAAAATTAATTTATGATTATTACATTAAAATGACAACAATGTGTATAAAATTATTAACTCGTGATTTTGAAGATTTAATTGAAACAAATTTATTATTAGATGCATTGTCAGGAAAATATCATTTATATGTAAGTGATAGTATTTGTCATTTATTAAATGTAGATGGAAAATTAGACAAGTATTTATTTGAATAAATATTTTATTGTTTTCTCTCATTTTTAATTATCTCTTATATAATTATTATTTATTATGAGTCTTTGTTATAATAAATCTATCATAAGGCGTCCAAAATACAGTATCTTGGACAAAAAAAATAATCATCATAAAAATAAAAAAAAATATATACTTTTACATAAAAATGAAGAAAATCTTGAATTAGATGGCGAAAAAAGAAGAGATTATGTATATAGTATTCATTTGACTAATTCTAACATTAAATTGAAAAATTGGTGTTTGAATATAAAAAATTTACTTGATATAAGAGGGAATTGGAAAAGAAGTGATGTATATAGTAATTTAGATTTTGTTATTTTAAATCAAAATTTAGATCCCAAAAAAAATAAATCAAAAATAGTTCACAATATTTTTAATTATAATATGAAATTATGTTATGTAAAAGAAGAAAAAAATTTTATTCCGAACACATTTAAAATATCAGGCAAAAATTTGAATCTTATTTTATCAAGATTAGAACAAAAATATAGAAATAAATGGTTTTTAAGAGGGGTCGAAAATTTAAATAAATATTATGGAGATTTATTAGTTGCGGATAAAAATGAGAATAATATAATCGATATTAATCATTTAATTAATAATAATTATGGCATGGTTTCAAATTTTATGATGAAATGTTATTCAATGATTCGTATAACTAAAAATTATAAATGTATATCAATTTATAAAAAAGTATCGGTTAATTTAGTTTTGAAAAATAAAGATAATTCAGAAAAATCAATTGTGTTAGATTGTGTGGATTTAGTGGGAGAAGATGTTTATAAACGAATTATATATCCACAGATTGAAAAAATGGTTAAAACTGTTATTCGCATTAATATGTCAAAATTTGAAGAACAAGATTATAATTATTTTTTTCAATTACTTACATTTAAAATAATTTTAGATAAAGATATGAAATGTTGGCTTCATAAAGTTTGTTCTGGTGTTCCTAATATTTCTTCAATAATGTTTGATTCGTTTCATGATGAAAGATATCACAAAGCTACATTTTTAGATTCTGTAATTAAAACTTGTATAGATCCAGTATTTCCACCATTATTAAATACTAATATGAAAAATTTATTTGTAAAAATATATAAAAAAAATCATATTATTGAAAATATTGTTAAAAATTATATTATGCCTAAAATTAATTTTAGTAATGGGGAAGATATTACGCTACTTCGATATAAACACCAATTTAATGAATTAATGATATCATATTTAAAGAAAAGTAATTTATGTCCTAAGCACTATGTGTTTAGTATTTATGATAAAAGATTATTAGATATTTTGGGAGAATTTAAGGAAAAATATAAAATATTGTTTTTAAAGCCATATTCTGGGCAAACTAAAAGAAAAATTTCTGGAAATATAACAGAGATTATATCTTGGATAAGTAAAAACGAAAAAAAATGTAAACAATGGGCTGTAAATGAATATATAAATAATCCTATGCTATTTTATATAAATGGTGAAAGACCATCAGGGAAAATTTATGATGATAAATCAGGAAGGAAAAATATAATACGTGTTTGTATACTAAAAATATTTAATAATACAGAAGTTACAACATATATGTATAATAAAAAAATATTATTAGTATCACCAAAACCATATAACATAGAAGATAATGAATCTTTGATAGCTAATTATGATCAGATAAATGATTTGTGTAATAGTAATAAAATTAGTGAAGATTTTCACTTTAATTTAGATAATTTACAAAATGGGCGATTTGACGTTAAAAAAAATAATAAGATGAATAAAAATTTAAACTTTCAAATGTTGAATACAATTAAATTAGTTTCAAAACATTTTATAAAAAAATTAAGCAAAAATATTAAACAAAAACAAATATTTGTTAAACCATCATTTCATATATTTACATATGATTTTTTAATAGATAGAAATACAAAATTATGGTTACTTAAAATTAATTCACAACCAAGTCAAAATTGTTTACAAAATTTATTAAAAGAACGATTTGGATGTATTATAAAAAATATTATTAATATATTTGATTTTTCACAAAAAACTAATCAAGTGATTAATGATAATAAAAGTGAATTGAATAATTTTAATAAAATAATTAGTGTTAAAGTAAAGTAAATAAAGTTAATTAAAAGTTTAAAGCTTATATTTTTTAAATATGTTATCCACTAACTTAATTGAAACAGAAAGTGAAAATAATGAATCAGTAATTGAAAACGATATTGAAGTAAATTCTTCTAATATTGAAGAAGAAACTGATTCATTACAACAAATTTTTTCTCCAGAAAATGACCAATTACCATTTTCGTTAAGTAGGAATAAAAGAAAAATTAAAACTTCTTACAAACATTCATGGAGATTATTATTATTGATATCAATTTTTTATGGTTTGCCTACAATACAATATATTTTTTATCAAATTTCTGATCCAGAAATACGAAAAGAACAATGTTATTTTAATAATAAATGCGTTCATCAGATAGGTAGTATAGTATCGTTTAACAATGTTATTAGTAATTTAGCATATATTTTACTATCAGTAACTTTGTATTTTATTATTTTTAAATATGATAACACTTTTCAAAACGTACGTGAATATTATTTGATTATTTGTGTTATAATTTCTATGTTATTAGAAGGAATTTATTCTTCGTTATACCATTTATGCCCTAGTAGAGTTAATTTACAATTTGATACAACATTTATGTTTTTTTTTGGAGTTTTTATGATAATTTATATTTTACAAAAAACGCGTAAAAATGATTTAATAGATATTTCTAAATTATTTTTATTTATGGGATTTTTAATATTTATGAACACAATTAATTTAACCTTAAATAATAATTCTTTTCAGTGGATATTTGTAATTATAATTTTCCCAATTAGCAATTTTATCATAAGTGCTAATGTGTATTTTGGACATACAAATTGGAGTTTTAATATTTTTTATTTTATATGTCGATTGCGACATTCATTTACAAATATTAGGAGATTGCCTAATATTTCGTACCTTTTTTGTTTAATTATAATCAATGTTTTAAATCTGTGTCTTCTTATAACTTCAATATTCAAGAATATTGATTTTTCAAAATTTTTATTAGGAACATTATTTATTGATATGATAATTGTATTAATTCATCATATCGCATTTAAAATTAATAGCGGTGTATGTATTCCATTTTGGAAATTTTTAATTGGAATATTTACAATAATTATTGTATGTTTATCGTTATATTTTTATCAACTTCCAACAATTGATGATAAAGTTTCTCAGGAAGATTCTGCAAAATATAATAGACCTTGTGTTTTATTTGATTATTTTGATACACACGATGTTTGGCATTTTTTGTCTGCAACTGGTATGTTTTCGTGTATTCTTTTTGTATGGTTATTAGATTAATACCATTATTTTTATTTAATATAAAAAAAAATATTTTTTATTATATTAAATAATAATGGTTTTAAGTCGCGGCACTTTTAAATCCAGTCCTTATTCCTAAAAATTCTTTTATATTTAAAATAATCTTCAACAATTATTATTTTATTTGTATCTTTTATTCTTACACAATCTACATATTTGGCAGAAATAATACTAAGGACCTCCTGATGGTCTTTTTTTACTTTTTATTACTTTTTGTTTAATATAGATACCACATTCTTCAATTATTTGACCTTTGGTATTTTTTTTTAATTCAGTAACTGTATAAATTCTATGATTTCTATTATATTTTCTCCCAATTTGTAGGTTATTTTTATTTAAAAATCTTAATCTTAATCTTGTGATAATATTTATTTTTCTTACATATGTTCCCTTTTCAATTAAAGTTGCAAATACAACATTTGTTGTGAAAAGATTAAATAAATATTTATTTTCTATTCTTATTATATTAAATTCTGATTGTTTAATTGTATATTTAATATTATTAATAAATCCTTTTTTATACAAATATTTACCATTCTCGTCTATGTTCTTATTAATATCAAAAATTCTTGGGTTTGCTTTATATAATGATGTACCTATTGGATATGATTTAGCTCTTTCGTGAAACATATACATTAAATCTAATGTATATGCTGGATTATAAAATATTACATTATATGAATCTTCCATATTATTATTATATTGAATTTGTTGTGGTTGAATTTGTTATGGTTGAATTTGTTGTGGTTGAATTTGTTGTGGTTGAATTTGTTGTGGTTGAATTTGTTGTGGTTGAATTTGTTGTGGTTGAATTTGTTGTGGTTGAATTTGTTGTATTGGATATGTCTCATCTAATTCATTATTTGGAGGAACTGTTTCACCTTCGCCTGTTGATAACATTGGATATGTCTCACCTAATTCATTATTTGGAGGAACTGTTTCACCTTCGCCTGTTGATAACATTGGGAGAGAGTTGTGTTTTATATAAATAATGTATTATATAAAAAATATATTTTTAGTTGTAATTTGATTAAATATCGTATAACTCAATTTTAATTAAATTTTATCGAAAAATAACTTTCTCACTGTTATTTCTTTTTCAATCTCATTATCTAAATAATAATCAATAAAATTAACCAATTTATTAAATCTCCCATCTTCGGATACCAAAGCAGATAGAAATAGAAAATCTAAACAATCTTGGGAAGGTGGTTCTAAAAAAGGTTGCGGTTCTCAACACGATGATAAAAAATAAGTCCTTAATTTAAATTATTTATTTGTCTTTTTTTTTTTAACATTTTGGCAAAAAATTCCATTTTCTTTTTTTATGTTGTATTTTTTTATTTTGTAAATAGATTTGTTGTATTCGTGAATCTTTTAAATGTTTTTTTCTTTTAAAATTAAAATGTCTATAATATTTTTTTAATATGTTTAAATCATAAATTTTATAATCATGTTTTTTTATTAATTTTTTCATATCATTTTCATATTTTTCTTCAAAAAACAAATTGTTAATTTTTTTAATATCATTATCTTTTAAATTCTGTTTTAAGTATTCATGCGATACTATCTCATTATCTGAAAATGTACGCATTCGATCTAACTCATCTACAATTAAAGGAAGAGATGAAATACCTAAAATAGGTTTATGTATTAGTGTAATAAAACATTTAATACACAAAATATAACCCGGATTTAATATTCGAACATCATTTATTTCATATTCTAATTCATGTGAATAAACATTTTCCATTAATTTATTAAAATCTTTATAACTTGTGGGTATAAATTTTTGGTAATTTTCTTGTATTTGATATGTTTTACAATGATAGCATAAATATTTAATGTTAAGAATTTCATTATTTTTTTTTAAAATAAATTCATTTTCTGAATATATTCCAATTATTTTTAATACTTCTGTTTCAAAATTAGGTAATTGTGTGTAATACATTATTACTACTACTATGATAATTTTTAGTAAATATATTTAAATTCAATTTTAACATTTATATATATTTATAATTATGAATACATCATGTTTTCCATATAAGTCATTACTTAGTGTAATACAATTTTCAAATATATAAGTATAACAAAATATGAGTGTAGATCCATTTGGTACAATTCGCGCACAAGTTTTAGACCTTCAAGGTAATGCTGTTGGAGGTGCCGTCAGTAATAATGACTGGCGTTTAGTTGTTGATAATGAAAATTTACTTTTTCAACATTATGATGCTACAGCTAATAGTAATGCTGGAGCATATATTACAAGACAATCTTTTGGTACAGGCTTAACAGGTATAAGTGTTGTCCCTCTAGGGACATATAGTATTACTGGTAATCTTCAAGTCACTGATGATCTTACAGTTGACGGTGGTACATTATTTGTTGATTCTTCTACAAACAGAGTTGGTTTTGGTACTTTAACTCCATCACAAGCAGTTCATGTAGTAGGTAATACATATGTCGATGGTGATTTAACAGTTACGGGAAATGCTTCGATTAGTTCATCGTCTATCTGGACAAAAAGTGGAGTAACTAATGAAGTTACATATATAGCTGCAAATGTTGGTATAGGAACATCTAATCCTGATTCTACATTACATGTAAATGGTACATCCAAGTTTATAGGTAATATGACATTAGGTGGTGATGTATCTCTAACAGGTCATATTATTCCATCAGCAGATAATACATATGATTTAGGTTCCGCAGAATTTAAGATTAGAGATATGTATGTATCAGATAATTCTCTTTGGGTTGGTGATAACCATAAAATTTCAATTGATTCAAATGGTAAAATGAAATTCAGAAAAAGAAAAACAACTTCAGTTCCTGCGGCTATTCTCACAGAAACAGCAAAAGAAGCAAATGGTTCGTTAACTGAAGCGCAAACATTAACTGAAGCTCTAGCTAATACTTCCGGTGTTTCTGCTGTCGGTAATATGAAATTGGAACATTGGAAAGCATATATGAGAACTCTTGCGAATAAATCAACAGCATCTGTAAGTCAAATTTTTAGAGATGTTTCAGCTGATTATGAAGAAGAAACTGGTGCTGATGCCTGGTTAGATAATGGTAATCATGTTTATTTAGGAGCATCAGGTAATGTTGGTATTGGTGATTCAACGCCATCTTATAAATTAGATGTTACTGGTGATATTAACTTTACAGGTACATTATATCAAAATGGAAGTGCCTTCTCTAGTGGTGGTTCATCTGTATGGACTGAAGCAAGTTCAACTGCTACTTATGCGGGTAGTGCTGATATTACAAGTGCTACTACAGGATTAAGAGTTCGTGCTGGTAATAATAATAATGAATCATCTGATAACCAAATCATTATGAGTTATCAAGGAGGAGTTGGTTATAGTAATGCAATTAAAACAAGACATCAATCCGGTGCTCAAGGAGATAATGCTATTGATTTTTATGTATGGTCTCATGGAACAGATGGTGTTAATGATATTGGAACAAAAAGAGTTTTTACTATTGATGGGGATGGGGCAAGTGGAAATACTATAACTTATGGTAATGCAACTATTCAAGGAAATTTAACTGTTAGTGGTACTACTACAACAATCAATACAGCAACTTTAAATGTTGAAGATTGTATGATTAAAGTAGCGTCAAATAATACTGGAACTGCTTCTGATTTTGGATTTTATGGAAGATTTGATTCAACTGCTAACTATTCTGGTTTAATTAGAAAATCACAAGGCGGTTGGATATTAGGTAATTTTGGAACTACTGAACCAACTGCTACTACTGGTACTTCTGTTTCATTTGCTAAGCTTTCAATCAGTCAGCTTCTTGCTACTTCTGATATAACTGTAGGTTCAGCATCGGCATCTCAAGGGTCATTTCAAACAAGTAATACTACTCATAATGGAGCTGGATTCGTTCAAACTCCATGGATTTATACCGCTGGTATTGAAAATATAGCAGAAAAAGGAGGTGGTGGAACAGGTATGTTTTTCGGTACTAGTGCTACAGTGTCAGCCAATGATGTTATTAGTTTTGCTACAAGTGGGATAAACAGGGTTCAAATAGATGATGATGGAATGACTTGTAATGATTATATTACTGCAAAAGGTTGTTATAGAAAGGTTGAAATAAACTTACAATCTCAAAGTGCTTCAAATTTCTATCCAATTGTTTTAGACACTGGTGTTGCAGGTGAAACTCATCAATTCTTTATTACTAAAACTTCACAAGCGGGTTCTGTTGATCATAATGAGCATCTTGTTTGGGGGACTGCACGTGGTGGTGGTTGGTCTGATCGTCAACATTTTGTAGAAGTTCATCAATCGATTTACTCTGATGGTAGTGAAAGAAGTGTTCTAGGTATTTATGAAGGTACTGCAGGGTTTATTACGGGTATTGTTCTTTATCTTAGAGGTGGTGGTGCTGTTAACTATCAATTATATACCAGTTCTTATGATGTTATTATAAATACTAGTGCTTATACGACTACTGGAAATAGTAATACATCTACATTTGCTATAAAAAATGAAAGTGGTGCTGATGTGTCTGGAACTTCAGTAAATATAAGTCAAATGTATGATGGTATTAATACAAACCAAAAAAGTAAATATTTATCTAGCAGTTTAATTGTTAATGATAAGATTGGTATTGGTACTAATAATCCAGAATGTTTATTACATCTTTCAGCTGGAACTTCTGGTGATTGTGTATTATTTATACAATCTGATACCAATAATACTTCTGGTCAAGAAGATGATAATCCATATATTTTATTCGGACAAGATTCTCAAACATTATCTAATGCTGATGGAGGAATAGGTAAAGATGGAGATAATAATTTATTTTTTTCAAATGGAGATGGTGGTATTGTATTTAACACAAATGGAACTACTTGGGCAGATGGAACCGAACGAATGAGAATAGATAGAACAACTGGTAA
>Ga0208523_1000264_pt1 | contig 11524 bp, 11 predicted proteins | sample ETNtaG_17_FD_185770 | JGI IMG/M metagenome (GOLD analysis project Ga0208523, IMG submission 185770) | Marine microbial and viral communities from oxygen minimum zone, Eastern Pacific Ocean - ETNP201302PF82A (SPAdes) (version 2) | ecosystem: Environmental > Aquatic > Marine > Oceanic ...
CATAACCAACTAGACCATAGGAACTAATTACTAAATCCTATTTTGGATTTACGCTTCCACTCGGGTTCGAACCGAGGACCTATCGGTTAACAGCCGATCGCTCTGCCAACTGAGCCATGGAAGCATAACACATATATATATAAACATTTATCGTTAAAAACAACGATATAGTATATATACTATATATATTAATTTTATAAATATATTAATTCATTTAATTTAAACGAACTATAAATGGTTCCAGCGAGATTCGAACTCGCGCATCCGAAGATACTTGAACTTGAGTCAAGCGCCTTAGACCGCTCGGCCATGAAACCTGTTTGAAGCCAGAGAGATTTGAACTCCCAACCTTCGGGTCTGGAATCCGACGCGCTACCAATTGCGCCATGGCTTCTTATACAGATATTAATGGAATTTAACCACTAATATCCAAAAATCCCTAAAAACTGGGATGTATGCCTGAAGCAGGGTTCGAACCTGCGCCTCCGAAGAGACCCGAACTTAAGTCGGGCGCGTTAGACCACTCCGCCATCCAGGCTAATATATGTATTTCTACATATTGTTAAATAATTATTTCTTTAACTACTTTTTTATTATTTTTACTTCTATAAGTTGAAGTAAAGGCATGACAATTTGGACAAAGAAATTCTAAATTTTCTATTCGATTATCATTATTTATTCCATTTTTATGTTCTAATTCTAATGGAATATCCTTTCCCAACCATTTAGATAGTTTACAATTATTACATTTATGCTCCCATTTGTACGTTTTTTTCAATCTTTCTTTAATACGTTTTCTATTTGTATAGGAACTATTTTTCACAAATAATTCTTCATTAGTATATTTCCTATTTTGTGGTTTCCATTCATATAAATGAGAATAATCTAAATTTAATTTATTTATTCTTTTCATAACTGGTTTCTTATTACCAGTATTTCTGTAACCACAATTTTTAAGAAAATGTGTCCAATTATTAGATTTATTTAAAATTTCCCCGAATTCCTCATCTGAACAATCTCTCCATTTTAATACTCTTACCATTTTATTGATATTATTTTAAATAAAATAATCAATTTTTAAACTTAATTAAATTTTACTTTAATTAAGTTAAAGTATTTACGACATTTTTCGTAAAAGTGCACCTAGAGGGGCTCGAACCCTCGACTTCCGGCTCATAAGCGTGGATTCCATAGATTTACTATATCTATGGCACGGACTGTCTCTTTTAGCAATCATTAAAGATAATTAATCTTTTCATGCTAGCATACTTTCAGTCTCTACCGCCAAAAACATATCCTAATCATAACAGACTTAGTCTTTGACATCGGGATTACCCTAAAATTATATAATACATATGATAAGTGAAATTAACACTGTTCTTCATATATTATTTCTAATATACTTCGTATTATATAAAGTAGTTAGTGGGCTTCCCCGAACTGTATACTATAACAAAGGCTTTGCTTCCTTCATTTAGGCCATTTTTGACCAGCACTCTGCCAACTGAGTTATAGGTGCATGTTTATATACTTACGCATATAAAACTATACAAACATTTTTTATTAATTAGTTTCTTTTTAATTAATTTTTTTTATAATTTACTTCACCATATTAAATATGGCGAAGATACTTATCTCTTTTTTTTTTACTTTTTTCTTATATAATTTGTTCGTACAATTGTATATTAAATAAGTGATATGGAATTTTAATTTTAAAAATTAGTATTATAAACCCTGCTTATATTTATAATAATAAATAAACTTTCTCAACATTCTTATAGTTCCCATTTTCAATTTTATTTTTGTTTTGATCCAATTTCGTAAACTATTATATTTAATTTTGTAAAAATTAACTGTTAATTTTCACAGAATTATCTATTAACTTTAAATAACTTGAATTACTGAACTAGTAAAATTAATCTCCGTTATTACAATCGATTCTCTATCAGCAGATTCTTCAATAAATCTTGACACTTCTGGAACCGTTGGTATTACTACACTATTTTCAATTATTTCATAAGAAAATTCTACTACCTCTTGTACTACCTCTTGTACTTCTTCTTGTACTTCTTCCTGTACTTCTTCCTGTACTTCTTCCTGTACTTCTTCTTGTACTTCTTCTTGTACTTCTTCTTGTACTTCTTCTTCTGAAGACTCTTCTGAAGTGTATTCATTCTGTTGATTAAATACTTCGTCAGCTAATCTTTCAAATTCCTGTAAAATATTTGATTCATCTTCATCTTCATCTTCATCTTCATCTCCATCTTCATCTCCATCTTCATCCAGAAATAAGTAATCATCAATATCTATTACTGGATCCCATATTCGTTGAATAGGTAATTCTACACCATCTAAATTATAAAGTTGATATGTATGTGTTTCATATCCAACTATTTTTTTTTTCTTTGTTTTCTTATCATAATCAAGATGTTTCAAAATTATTATAAAACCCTTACAAATTGGACATAAACTCTTACATTTCACCCAAGTATATAAACATTTAATATGATAATACTGATTACAACATGTTTTAAATACTACATTCTTACAATTTTTACAATTTTTACATTTACACAACTCTTTCCAACAAATTAAACATTCTCTTTTATCAGGGAAAATTACTGGAAATAAAGATTTACATTTATTTGTTCTCTTTAAATAAGTATCGTCTCTAATTTTAATTATTTTAGGAAGTTTTTGTTTAAAACTTTGTAAAAAATTAGGCAAAATATATTCAGTAATTCTACGTATGTTGGTATTTCCATTTACATTATTTTCTTTCATCTTACAAGATATACATCCTCCCATTTTGGATATTTATATAATTACTATCTTATAAATATATTTTATATTTATTTATTTATCTTTATAATTTTGTATAATCAATTTTTTTTATATACTTAAATAGACAAAATATATTTTTATATAATTTATATTATATATACAGATATACAAATGAAATTATATGGATTTAATTATTGTAATACTGATAATTCTTGTTATATTTTTTTTATTAATAAAAAAACAACAAAAAATAATTGAAGAATTTGGTTATATTGGAGATATTGGAAGAGGTATTGCATCAGCAGGAAGTTGGGTTGCTGACAAAGCTAAAAAAGCAGCGGAAGCAGCTAAAAAAGCAGCGGAAGCAGCAGCAAGAAAAATTAAAGAGGCAGCAATGTGGCTCGCAAATCAAATTGCAGCAGGAATAAAAAAGGCACTGGATTTTATAAAATCTATACCCGATAAGATATCTGAACCATTTAGAAAATTATTCGAAGATTTTAAAAAAGTATTAGGAAATTTATTCCAAAAAGTATTCGATAAAATTATGGAAGTAATTGGGGAAATTTTAGAAGCAATATTTGGACCAATATTTGAACCATTAATGCCATATATTTATGCAATTGGAGTCGGAGTTGCTTTACTTATAATAACTTGTATTGGTTCAATGATTTTTATTTTAACAAGACCAGATGATACTGCTCCTGCTCCTGCTGCTCCTGCCCCTGCTGCTACTATTCCAGTAGTTTGAGGTGGTAAAAAAAAAAATAAGTCCCGTATTAAATTTATTAATATAAATAATTATTTGCTTAATTTATAACCAAGTTAAAAATTCATTATCTTGAGTTAAAAATTTTTCACATATATCATCAATTTCGTCATCATCATTAATTGCTTCAAAATGTAATGAACTTTTATTACAACTATCTTGCCATTCAACAACGAATACATCATACTGATCTGGTTCATCTTTATAATTCTCATGAACAAATCCTTCCTTAAAATTTCTTTCCTCATCAACAAATAATATTGCAATTTTATGTCCTTTATCATTCCAAAATCTAATAAAATTAATTGCATCAATTGTATCCCCCATTTCATTTTTCTTCCGTCTATTTTCGCGAGAAATAAGATGTTTAATCCACTTTTGAGGTTTCACATTTTTAAAATTTCCAATACTAATTTCATAAAAATCGCATAACTCTGCTAATGCGTTATATAAACAGAGATTACTTTCATGATTAGAACAACGATAATCATAGAAAATGCCAAAAGGAATTTTCCGATTTCGCCTTCTCCTCTTATGACATTTTTTACTAATTTCTAAAGTCATTTTTAAAAATTATAAGTATTATACTATTTAGTAATAATTTGATTAATAGTTATAATTTTCAATTTTTTTTTTTACAATTCTTTGCTTTCTTTTTTGAAAGTTTTTAATAAAATTTAATACCTATTTACTTAATTACTTACTTACTTAATACATGAGTTGGTTGAAATAAACGATGATGTTCAGTTTCCCATTTATTATCTCTTAAACGGCATTCAAGTAAAGAAGGAATACCGAACATGTGATGTTCTTGATGTTTTACTGACAAAACTGATGTCAAATGTTTCCAGAACATAAGAGTTCCAAAAACACGACCAGAACAATGTTTTTTATAAACATCATAAATTTCTCTCTTAGAAAGGGAAATTTTATCTGTTTCCCAATTAGTAGTATTCATATCATGAATCTTTCCATTTGATAAACAAACATTCCACCAATCATGAACACTATTTGTTGATTGGTTATCAGATAAATGACTATGATCAAAAACATGTTCACGAGTTCTCCACTTATCATTAGGAAAATGTTGTCTACAAACAACCATTCTAGGTAATTCTACATGCGTAGATGTTTCACTTACATATTTTACCAATTTATTCATATGACACCAAAACATTAAAATACCTAAAGGTTCACCCACACAAGATTTTCTATAAGCATTATACATATCAGTTTTATGTAAAGTAAGACTATCGGTCCATTTATCCGAACGATTAACAACCCATTCCTTATTTAAACAAACCATCCACCAATTTTTAACAGATTCATGTCGTAACATATCAGTATTAGAAGATTTTACCATTTTTGATTTTTGATTTTTTTTTTATATTATTTTTTAATTTTCATTTCAATTTCAATTTTGTTTAAATATAATTTGGTTCAAAACCATAATAATTTCGTGAAATATCTTCATCATACTCACCATTATCTTCGTCCTCATTTACTTCTCCACCTTCATTATTATTTTCACCATCTTCAATCTCTTCATCTTCATATGTTCTTAAACTTTCTTTTATCATGTCTTTATCTTCTTGTGTAAGTTCCATAAGAAAAAATCCATTTTCTTTCTTTTTCTTCTTTTTCTTCTTCTTCTTCTTCTTCATTAATGTAACGTTATTATTATCTGGAATATTTGGAATATTTTTTGGTTCAGTTTTTTTCTCAAACATATAAGTATATTTGTGACTATATTTATCCTGAATTTCTTTTTTCTTTATGGATTTTTCTATAAATAAATCTTCATTTGAAACATTTTTAAAATTAAATCTATTTGATGGAACAAAAACATGTTCACTTTCTTTATTTCTTAACGTAAATTTAGACATATTTGTAGAAATAGAACTATCTCCATTCCTTTTTAATAAAAATTTAGGTTTATTTGATGAAACGAATCTATTATTACTACTAGCATTATTTGTAGTAAATTTTGATTCACGAGGTACAAAAGAATTTGTACTTTCTTTATTTCTAAATGAAAATTTAGATGCATTTGGAGGAACGTAACTATTATTTTTTTCAAAATTAGATTTACTACGCCAATTAATCTGATTATCAGCCTTGTTCTCAACGACAGCATCACCTCCAGATGGAACATTATTTCCTCTCCAATTAATCTCAGTATCAGCCTTGCTCTCAACGATAGTGTCACCCCCAGATGGAACATTACTTCCTCTCCAATTATCTTTTTTTAAATATTCATCGTTTTTCTGAGAAGAAGAAGGAATGATTATACCAGATGGACCTGTTGGCAAACCATTTAAAACATTATCTTCTTCGAATAATTCAACACCATATTTTTTGCTAAATTCACTTAAACTTAATGGAACAGATTTCTTTTTGCCCTTATTTTTATTTCTATTTTTTCTACCCATTGTAATTGTATTAACAATATTAATAATATTTAATACAATTTCATTTTTTTTTATTTATTTTCTTAACTAGGAACTTCACTTCTATCTATATCATCATAACCAGTGTCATTTAATATCATATTATCAATAGATTTACCCGGAGAAACTAATGGAAGACAAGGTGTTTTATTGATTTTAACATGAAATAAAATTGGTCCTTCATATTCAAGAAATTCATCCATCTTTTCTTTTAAATCCTTTTCATTGTCACAATATAAATTTTTAATATCATAAGCGTCAGCTAATTTATTGTAATCACAATTATTATTATCAGTTGATATATATCTACCTTCAAAAAATAATTTTTGCCAATATTCAACCATCATTTCTGAATTATTATTTAATAATAAAATTTTTACAGGAATTTGTAAATCCATTATTGTTTTTAATTCCGTATTTGTCATATTAAAACTACCATCCCCATCAATAGAAATTACCATTTTATTTTTATCTGCTAATTTAGCACCAATCGCATAACCAAGAGAAACACCCATTGTTCCTAGAGAACCAGATGAAATCATACTTCTTGGATTTACCCACGTAATTAATTGCGCAGCAACCATTTGATGAACTCCAACACCGGTAGAAAAAATACATTTTTCACGATATGATTTTATTTGGAAATTCATCTCTTCAATTACTCTTTGTACAGATAAAGAACCATCAGCATAAGTAGGAATTAAAATTTGATTATTTTTTTTGTAGTTATTCATTGAATCTAACCATTCTGTTCTGGGCTTAGTAATAATATTTTTCTTATTCATTTCTGTTAAAAACGTCTTACAATCAGAATGGACGAATTCTGTCACCTTTACAACTCTATCTTTTTCTGTTGGACGAATGTCTACATGAACTATCCCCCCTTTACCTTTCTTTTCAGAATTTCTAGCATTTATGGCAAAAGAACTCAATTTTCCTACAGTTCTATCATCAAAACGACTACCCACAGCTAAAATTAAATCTGCCTCTTGAATCATGAAATTTGGTGTAGGATGACCATGCATACCAATCATATTTAAAGCCAAAGGATGTCTTTCGTCAAAAGAACCAAGCGAATGTAATGTTGTTGTAATCGGAATATTAGTCTTTTCTACAAATTCTAATAATTCTTTAGAACAATCATTAACTCCCTGACCAACAGATAAAATTGGTTTTTCTGACTTATTAATTAAATCCATAATAGTATCTAATTGAAAATCATTCAATTCAGGAATTTCATGTATCTTATTAAATTCCAAATTACCTTCATCATTTAAATGATGATCTAATCCATCTATATTTATTTTTTTAAAATTATCTAAATGTTCTTCAGTCAATGTAGTAACTTGAATATCCTTTGGACAGTCAATATGAACAGGACCCGGTCTTCCAGATCTAGCCATATGAAAAGCATAGTCTAAAATTGTTGGAAGTTCTTCAATACATTTTAACTTATAATTCCATTTTGTACAAGGTCGTGTTAAATCAACTGAATCACAACTTTGAAAAGCATCTGGTGGAGCATTTTGAGTAACTTGACCAGAAAATGCAACTAACGGAACGCCATCACATAAAGCATCTTGTAATGGTGTAATAATATTAGTTAATCCTGGTCCCGATGTTACCATTATAATACCTGGTTCTCCCGATACTTTAGCATAACCTTCTGCAACATAACCAGTATTACCCTCATTACTATTTGTAATAAACTCAATTGGTGTTTTTCCATTATGGTGGAAAGGGTGAAAACAATCTAATATTGGTAAATTAGCCCCTCCAGAAAATCCATTTGCAACTTTTACATTATTTTCAAGCAATTTTTCATATATAATTCGTCCGCCTGTCATACCAATATACTTTTGTCTTCTATCTAATGTAGAAGAAAAATATCTATTAAAATTTGTGGATCTAAATCTTTTAAACCCCATAATTCTTTTAGTATTTCTAGAAAACATAGGAATCATCACTTCTTTATTAATTATTAATATATTCTTTTCAATTTTATTATACTTAATAAACTATTATTTATATTAATCAGTTAATATACAGTTAAAATACGCTCTTTAACAATATTAAATCATACATCTCGAATATTTTATAAATAGGTTTAAACATTTGTAATAAACTATGATTTGAATATTTTACACCAAATTTATTACGTAAATTATTAAATATACTTAAAGTTGAAGTTTTATTATCAATACTTTTTAAAATAAAACATGTATATGGATTTATATCAAATGAAAAACTAACATGATTCGAACTATTATTTACCCAATTAACTTGCTATCTGGTAATAGATGCATTAATTGTAAACTAGAAATATTTAATTTATTCAATTTATTATTACATTCATAATAACTTATTATTTTTAATAAATTATTTCTTAAAATCAAATTTAAAATCATTATTTTGTTCAAATCATCTATCAATGCTATGGTATTTTTTCTATTCGATATATAAATGGAATGCTTACATATATCACCAAAAAATAACTCATTTACAGAATATTTCTCTATTTGACTTATATTTTTATAATTTATATTTGAAATAGGAAATTTATATTTATATCTATCTATTGGAGAAAATTCAACAATATTCATATCAACACTTTTTATAAACTCGTATAACTCTTTTACTGTATATGCCCTATCTTGTAAATTTAAGACTTCATCGACAATACCATTATCTGATATTTTATGATCAAACATAATATCCTCATTTTTTATAAACCAATTACTCGATGGTAAAATAGAATATATATTCTTAAAATTATTAATCTTGTTTGCAAAAGTATTTGTATTTTTATTCAAAATTTTTAATAAATCTTGCATCTGATATACACCAGTTCTTCCAATTTTACCATAAACCATAATATACATACCACCATCTGGTTTTAATACTCCTCTTAATTTATTTAAACCACTTTGTGGATTCCCTAAATGATGTAAAACACCTATACAAATAATAAAGTCAAAATATCCAAAATCTTTTGGATTTATATCCAATAATGACATCTCAATAACTTCGATATTATCTAAATTATATAATTTTATTCTTTCTTTTGTTATTCTTAAACTTTCTGGACTTATATCAATCGCTAAAATATTAGAACCCTTATATTCCTTTAATAAAAATCCTAGAGATATTACGTCACCCCCAATCCCACAACCAGCTACTAAAACACGAAAATTGTTAAATTTTTTTTTCCCATTGTACAAATAATGATTGATTTGCTCCAAAAAAGAAAATGGAGAAAATTGTGCTGGAATAGGAGAATACTTATCAATTTTACTATCATAATTTGGATAAGGATATAATGTATACATTTTTTTCATTCTTTCTTCCATCTTTCAATATATAATCACAATTACTTAAATTACATTATTTTAACTCGATTTTATGAATCTATGATTAAAATCAGAACTGATTAATGAAGCCCACGGAACATTTAATTTACATATCTCAGATAATATAAATTTATCTATTTTATCTATTTTATCTATACCTTCTGGATATAAATCACTTGGATAACAAATACACAAAAATATTTGAATGTGATAACCAATTAAATTCAAGTTTTTGCTATAACCATATTTTGAAAAAAACATATCAGTTACTAATATTCCAACTTTGGGATATTTTTTTTTTACATTTGTTTCAACCATTTCAAATTCATTTGAAAATTTTATAAATTCTAAAAGATAATTATCAGTATTACTATCAAATATATTAGTATCACGAAGACTATTATATCGTAATTTAGGATGAACCACGGTAAAATCTTCCAATTGCTTTTTGTAATATTTCATAACTTTCGAACATCTCAGAGTGTCTACCCTAGAACTAGGAACAAATTTTGTAATCACAAAATTTAAAATACATCTTCGCATATCAGAACATTGAAAAACTTTGTCCACTGCCCTCATTGCCAGCTATATTTTTTTATATACTTTTTACTATATTAAATTAAATCAATTTTAATCACTAATTATTATATTATCTAAAATGTATATAGAGAAATGTATGATTATACGATCATAGGTTCTGGGCCAACTGGATTAACATTAGCATTATATTTAGCTAATTTGAAAAAGAAAGTACTTATTGTGGAAAAAGAAAATTCTATTGGTGGAATACACAGAGTTAAAAGAATTAATGGTTTATTTACAGAACATGGACCAAGAATTTATTTAGATAACTATGCTAATTTTATGAAAATTTTAAAATTCTTGGGAACATCATTTGACCAAATCTTTTCCAAATATGACTTTCAAATATCAACAATTGGAGGAAAATCTATTTCTAATTTTTCAATTAGAGAAATTATAATAATAATGTTTAATTTTATTAATATTAATGGAATAAATAAAAAACAATCTCTGTATTTCTGCTGTTATTTATAAATATTTTATGTAAAAACATATCACTCTTGTGTGGTATTTACATTTTCTTCATCTTTCTTTAATTCTTCATTTACATCCACTACCAATTCTGATAATCTCTTATTTGCTATTTCTATATAATCTTTATTTATTTCAAAACCTACAAAATCTACTTTCAATGCTTTTGCAACCATACATTCTGTTCCAGAACCAGCAAAAGGAGCTACAACTATACCATCTTTTTGTTGACAAGATTTTAATAAATACGTACATAATTTTAATGGTTTTTGAGTAGGATGATTTACTCTTTCTCTTTTTCCAGCACCTCCAGCTAAACAAGGAAATTTAATTACATCTCGCGGTAATGCTCCTTTATCATGAGCATTATAAGTTGTTTCTTTTACCCCAAAACGCCCCTTTGTAGTTTTTCTAGTTTTACCAGCACTATTTCTTAAAAACGTAGAAGTATAAGGAACTCTAACATCATCGCGATTAAATTTAGGTCGCGATTTACCTTTCCAACAACAAAGAATTGCTTCATGACTTCTTTGCCAAAATTTTAAAGACGGAACTGTTCTATTTGTATAATGCCAGATTAAAGGGCGAACTTTCATATCTAATTCATCTTGAATATATACCGTCAAATATGGTAAAATTTCACTAAATCCAAATATAAACATTGTTCCATTGCCTCTCAAAATTCTTTTACACTCGTTTAACCATTTTTCCGACCATTCAACATATTGTTTATTTGTTAATTTAATTTGATTATTACCAAAATTTTTCCCAACATTATATGGGGGATCCGCAATTATACATTGAGCACTAGATGATTGTAATTTTTGTAAACCTGTAAAACAATCTTCGTGATGAATTTTATTTAATTTAATTCCTTCTGGTTGATCAATTTCAGTCATATCTATGTAATCTCTAAAGAAATCTATTTCTAATTTTAAACATTTAAAATAATTTATATGCTAAATATGGATGATAATAATAAATTTTATCATCATCCACATCAATCGAAACTATCCGTTACATTAACCTTTCTTAACATTAATTAATTAACATTAAGAGGTCTTAGGACACGTAACCTGCCCTGATATTTAATTGTTTGAAAAGTATAACGACATATA
>Ga0208523_1000265_pt1 | contig 11507 bp, 13 predicted proteins | sample ETNtaG_17_FD_185770 | JGI IMG/M metagenome (GOLD analysis project Ga0208523, IMG submission 185770) | Marine microbial and viral communities from oxygen minimum zone, Eastern Pacific Ocean - ETNP201302PF82A (SPAdes) (version 2) | ecosystem: Environmental > Aquatic > Marine > Oceanic ...
GATAGAGATACAAATGGTGCAAGAAATATTCTGTTAAAAGAACTGGCTGGTTACGAGTCATAAGACCGCTTGTCATTTATCCTTTGATAAATGTTGAGAAAGGTTAATGTAACGGTATTATAATAAACAAATATTATAATTAACTATGGGACTGGTTTTATTTTATTCTATAATACATGGTGTTAAAGAACACCTGGTAGTAAAAAAATAAACAATTATACAACATCGTTAATAACTGTTCATACATTAAAAAAAGTCAAAATAGTTGTTGTAAATAGGTTAGTGTTGTCCAAACAACCAATAACCATTATTCCGTAGTTCTCCATAGAGGTCCATGAATTGAAGGATCTTGTGGGGCAAACCCCCCCCATCCATTTCCTCCAGCTTCTCCATAAAGGTGTATGAAACCACGTTTATAATCCGCGTCGCAGTAAGGACATGACCAATTCGTCTGGTATAAACGAATTGAACAATCAAAACAACAGTGGTTTCTGGACGTGTTACAACAATGCCACAAACTCCTCCTATTTAAACCTTCTTCATCTCGGGTGACCAAATGGAGGTGACCCCTTCTACTCCGCGTTGAAAAACCACTACGGCCACATTCATCACAGTTGCTCCGGCGCTCGAAAATGCCACAAACTCCTCCTCTGAAATGTGCGGGGCGACCTCGTCGACTCGGTGGTGTGGAAGACATCTATACAGGCTCTCCTGCGAAAGATATCAATGCGTAAACTAAAAGTGTGCGATTTATCAATAAGAATATTCTAGTCTTTAGATTTTTTCACTATGACGTAGAATACCTGTAAATCGATTTTAATTTTTATTTTTAGTTTCTACGATATCGCCTAATTCGATACAATAAACAGGTTCGTCATATTTAACTGTAAGACCATTCGAATAAGTTTCATTAACAGAATTAATAATAGATGTTTTAATAAATAACGCAGTAAAACTTGGTCGTTCTTTACCATAACCATTAGTGAATTCGACATAATCATATATTTTTCTTCAGATATTTCTTTAGATATTTCTTTTGGTGGTTTACATTTATATCTCCGTGCAAGATGTCTTTTTAAATTTGTAAATGTCTTTTGACAAACTGGACAAGTTTTCTTAGTCATTTATATTATTTAATATATTTAAATAAACTTCAATTTTAACACATTAATTATTATCTTTAATCATAGTAATTCTTCTAATTGTTCGGTTATTTGTCCTTTTGGTAAGGATGGATATGTTCCTTTTTTCTTAGTTAAACCTAAATCTATTTTATTTATCTTGGCTATTAATTCATTTATATTATCAACTGGTTTATTTAATTTTATAAAATGATTACTCTGTGCTGATACTGTTAAATCTAATGAAGCAGTTCCTGCTTTAGCACCAACTCTTCTAAATGAAAAATCTGGTTTCTCATCTGCCTTAACATATTTAAATTTAGTTGAATTAATTCTCTTTTTAACTTTTGGTTTTCTCTTTTTATCTCTTTTCTCCCATACTTGAAAAATACAATCTACATTATGACTTTTATCATCAACAATAAAAGCATTTTCTTCTATTTCAACTTCTTGAATTAGCCAGAAATAAGAATCAAAAACTTTATTCATACTTTCTTTTTTAAAAGATGAACTTAATATAAAAGCAATTACAGTAGCATATTCGCAAGATTTTTTTATAAATTTTTTTGCTAATGTAGAATTTTGTCCAAAAGGTGGATTTCCAAAAACTAATACTTTTTTATCTTTAAATTCGGTTATATCTAACTTTAAATAATCTTGTTTTTTGATATTTTCCGTTTTAGGATCAATATCATATGCTAATAATTTTCCTTCATAGTCTGGAAACTTTTTTTTAAAAGCATAAATAAAATTACTAGTTCCTGCTGATGGTTCAATTACTATGTCAAAAGTATTAATATCATCAATATTCATATTATCAAGACATTTATATGCAACATCTTCTTTTGTATAATATTGGTCATATTGATTTAGTTTTGTTCTCTTTTTACCTGTTTTCTTTGACATTATATTATAATATTATTATAAAATTAAATCAATTTTTTTACTATTTCTCTTATCTAAAATCGATTATTTCATTGTTTAGTTAAATTACAATAAAATAAACTATTATATTAAAATGAATAGTGCAAGTAAAATTATTGACGCGACTTATAATCCAGTTTCTTTGTATATTCGAACAAAATATCGACAAAAAGAAAAACAAAATCTTTTACAAGAATTATTCGGTAAATTAGGTCATAAACACGAAAATACAATATATAACTTTCTATGTAATAGATATGGAAAAGAAAATGTATATTATTTTCAACACCAATATCCAAAAACATTAGGGGAAAGACAAAAACTACTAAAGGAAACAATTGAAAAAATGAAAAAATATCCAATCATTTTTGAAGCATTTATATGTAGCGAAAAGTTAAAAATGACTGGATTTATTGATATTTTAATGCGTATTAGTATATTTATAGATTTGTTTGGAAATATTTTACCTAGAAATATAGTAGATTCTTTAAAAAGAGAATATAAAAAATACGGGGATTTTCATATGATACTTGATATGAAATATTCAAGTATTAAAAGAGCAAAAGATTATTCTTTAAGTAAAGCAAAAGATAAATTCAAATACCTTATTCAATTAAATATTTATCACAAAATGCTACAAGAAATTCAACCAAATGTATCTCAATACAGTTGGATATGGGGTTCTCGCGTTAAAGGTGATAAATCGAATAATGCTCTTAATGCTATTGCTTTTTATGATCATAATAATGTAAAATTAAATAATAAAATTAATAAAATTATCAGTAATGCTACAAATTTTATTAAATATATGGATTATTATATCGAAGACTTTACAAAAAATTAAGAATTTATAAAAGATGGTATGTTTGATCCTAATTATGTTAATAAATATAAAAAGGAATGTAGAGAAAAATTAAAAACTAAAATTTCACAAGAAACACATTTATCTTATACAACACAAATTAACTTGGAAGAATTTTATGAGCAATTACTATTAACTAGAAATGAAAAATTTACATTATTCATTGATAATGAAACAGTTGATAGTTATCATACAAATAATTTTGAAAACTTTCCATACTATGATGGTATCACAGGTGTTTATATGATTGGAGTTGTTGGATATCAAAATGGTAAGGAAGTTTTTAGAAAACAATTTATTGCTGAAAATTTAACTACTAATGGTATATTTAATGTTCACAAAGGATTTAATGATTTAATTCTTGAACTTGGAACAGAAAATATTAATAGTATTATACATTTTGCTCCAGCAGAAATTAATGATTTTAAGGCTTTCATTAGAAATGAAGATAGATCAGATGAATTAGAATTTTTTAAAAATTTTAGATCCCATAAATCATTATTTTTAGATTTAAGAGATGTTATCAGAAAAATTGCTCCACTAACAAATGGAGATGGTTTTGGATTGAAACCTGTATCGAAATACTTTTATGATTTAGGATTAATTGAAACAAAGTATGATGATATAAATGGATTACTAACAATTCCATTAATTATTAAATTTTATGAAAATACAGTTAAAAATGCTAAAATATTAGAAGATATTTCTATTTACAATTATAAAGATTGTATTGTATTAAAAGAATTAGTTGAATTACTACTTGAAATACATGAAAATAATAATCTTAATAATTTATTTGATGAATTAACTTTATAATTGATTATCAATTGATAATATTATTTTTGTTAAAATTTTAGAAAATTTTACAGGGACTGCGTTATAAATATTTTCTACATAAAAATTAAATAATATATTATTAAGAGATAAAAACATAAATGAAAATTTTAAAACTAATTTTGAATAAAAAGCCATTTGATGTTATGATCACAGGTGAAAAAAATAAAGAATACAGAAAAATGAAAGAAGGCTCTAAAATTAAAAAAGGAAATAGAGGCAAATTATATGATATTAAAACCAATTACAAACAACCAAAAGAATATGATTATGTCGAATTCACAAATGGCTATGGTAAAAAACGACCCCGTTTCACCACATTATTTATTAAAACAACTATTATTAATTCTGTTAATGAAACATATTCAAATGGACTTACAGTTAAATATGATGAGCCTGTGTATTGTATCGAATTAGGCGATATTATAGAAACTAAAAATATATAAATTTAATTATTTTCGTTTTATCGTTTTATCGTTTCGCCGTTTCATCGTTTTATCGTTTCATTGTTTTTATCGTTTCATTGTTTTTATCGTTTCATCGTTTCAATGGTCTTTAATAAATTGTTCTAAATTTCCAAATTGTCTTTTATATTTACTGTCTGTAATGACATGTTCCGTTTCATCAAAATATACTTCTGGTTCGTCGAATATGATTTGCTTTCGACCTCGTGTAGCTGCAACATAATAAATATTTTCTTCATCTTCAATATCAACATCATCACAAATACGAATAATATCATGTTCTAAACCTTTATACGAATGAACCGTATACATCATACATTCCGCTAAGTCTTTGTTTCTAACTAAGTTAGATTCAATACCAGAAATTAAATCATTTAATTCTCTTTCACTTAATTTAAGTAAAAAAGAAGGTAAATCATCAGCAAATCCAGCCATTTCTTCTTCACTCAATTTAGAAATCTTTAACTTATTGTGTAATTTTTTCATATAAGCAACTTGACGATCAAAATTATTAATCCAAACCTTATCAATATTTCTGGCCGATGTTAATAACCTTTTCCAACTTCGAAATAAATATACATATTTTGCTTGAGGTTCAGCATCATAATATATATCAGTTTTCCGTTTCACACCAGATACCATCCATAAATCATCAAATTCATTACATATCTCCTTACACGCAGGATTTCCAAGACGAAATGTCTTATAAAATTCAATAACAAATGTATCTTCTGGAAGTTTTTCGAAAGCATTAATCGCACCACGCCATTCATAAATCGCTTGTCTAGGATCACCAACAAATACTTTAGGAATTGTCGTATCATTTAAAAGCATTTTCAACATAAGAGGATCACAATCTTGAGCTTCATCAAAAAATACCATATCATAATTGTCATCAAGATAACCTCTAGCCCAATGTTTAACCTCGACCATTTTTCTAATACTATCAAATGTAAAGAATTGTTTTTTAATTACCTTCTCCCATAAAATACTTAACATCTTTTTCTCTTTATTTCCAAAATTTTTTTTAATATATTCATGAATTGATGAATATTCAACTTGCTTACAAAATTTCGCAAACCAAGTACAATAATGCTTCTTCATTCTCCAAGGTTTATTCGCAAGCCAAGGAATAACACTCCCTATCGTTTGAGGTTTCAAATCCATAATATTCATATTATCCGAATTAATACCAGATTTTTTGATAAAAATATCCCGCATCAAACCATCGAATGTACAACAAGTAACATTTCGAATCTTCTTATGGTATAATTTACCTCGAATTTCACAGATTAATGCTTTGTTAAACGCTAAATACAAAATTTTCTTTTTCTTATGTACTTCAGATAATTCGAGTAAGGTTGTTGTTTTACCTGAACCAGCAACCGCTGTAATTGCCACTATTTCATTTTTAGTAAATTTATGTCGTTTCAAATACCTACGATTAACTCCGTCTAACCATTTCATTGAAGGAACGCAACGACCATAAATAATTTGAACCGTTTCAATATCTTCAAATGAATAAAAAAACTGCTCTGCCTGTTTAGAAAAATCACCCTCAAATTTAATCATTTCAAGAAAATCTTTAAATTCTAAAACTTTGCAAATCCAAACAGTTTTCCGTTCACCTTCGACTTCAATATTATATTCGTTTGTGTTTTTTAACCAAAGCCATTGTTTAAAATTTGTATAAAGAAAAATATTCTTTTTACATTTCTTAATTATATCTTTAAAATCATCAACGACTTCGCAAATGGCAAATAGTCCTACCTTTACTTTTCTAATATACGCTTCACGGACGTCGAATATCCAATCGGTTTTATCATCATCTACAAAACTATCCTTATCTTGAAAGGTAACATTTAAATTATCACCTTTATAAGATTCAGTAATAAACTTTTTCTCAATATTCATATTGAATTTTTGATTTAATATTAAAAAATGATTTCAATTCTAATTCCTTAATATAATTAGGATTTAGATATCATAAAAAACAAGGATCCGCAGTGCCTGAAACTCTAGTGTTGCGTAGCAACACGATTTATTAGAAATCAAAATGTCTATGACAATAAATACAATTTGTTTTAGGTTCCGGCCATTCAAAATCACTCACATCTCCTTCTTCTTCAGAATAATCAATTTCTTCTTCTCCTTCAGGATAATCGATTTCTTCTTCTTGTAAAAAACATTTTATAAAACAATTCTTGCAATAAAAATGATTACATTGTGGTAATTGAACTCGAATGTTTCCAAATAAATAACCACCAATTAATTTTATAGAATCACTATCTATATTTATTTTTCCTAAATTTAAATCTAATTGATTTTGACTAATATGAAATTTATGTATACAATTTTTACAATCACTCACATAACTATTTATAATGACTAAATTTGAGTAATTACAATATGTTGAAATATCACCCAGAAAATTGGCACAAAGATAACAAACATACTTTTCCTCTTCCTCAATTCGGTTTCCACATATTATATAATTTGAACATTTATCACCAATATTTAAAAATTTATTATTTATTGAATAACTTTTTTTGTAACTTTTTTCATATAATTGACACTCGATTTGTGTTGATTTTATCATTTGTTATACTACCATTATATATAATAATAAATAAATAATCTTTAATTTATAAAATTGAATTTCAAAGCAGAATTTGTAAAACAATTTAAAATGACACATAAAATTAATGTATGTATCGACCTAATGATACGAGAAATCACTCGTTGTCCTGAAGATTGGCTAGTTACTGGATATTCTCAAGCAGGTAGTTGTGGAGGATTTCAAGGAAATGACACACTTATTTATGAATATATCCAAAATCACACATGGGTTGGAGATAAATTCAAAGTTAAAATGATATTTACACCCGTTCGGGAATCAAAAATTATATTCAAAAAAGAACTAGTATTTTATTATGATAATAATATGCGAATTCCAATTGGAGTGACTACTAATGATGATAATGATACAATCACATTCCAATTAAATTCCAGAAAGAAGAAAACAATTACATTTAAATTGTGTAATGGAATATAATAATACTTTATGGAAACTTAGTTTTATTATAACGAAAATAATACCAATTTTCATGATATAACTTAAATTAAAAACAAAATTGAAACCAAATAATAAGTAATAAAAAATACAATATGAAAACTACTCTACTCATTTTACTAACAATTATTACATCAGTTTACGGTGATAATGTAAGAGATAATACTCAAATTTGTGATATCTTACATATGATTCAATCACAGGAATGTAAAGATACTTCTTCAACATTTTGTCAATATGTTGAAGAAATCGAACAAAAACTATGTCAAGATAATCTAAGAGATTATACTCAAATTTGTGATATCTTACATATCATTCAATCACAGGAATGTAAAGATACTACTTCAACATTTTGTCAATATCTTGACGAAATTGAACAAAAACTATGTTCAGATAATCTAGTTGGAACAGATTGGGCATGTAAATATAGAAATTGCCCACCAGATACCCCTTATTGTAAAAATGGTCAATGTTTTGATAAACCTACAAATTCAACTAAACCAGTTGATTATGGTTGTAAATACAGAAAATTATATAACCCTTGTCCACCAGATACTCCTTATTGTAAAAATGGTCAATGTTTTGATAAACCACAGAATACAACTCGTCTAATTAAATAAAATCAATACTCGTTATTTCTGTATCCTTATATTATCATAAGAATTATATATTATAAATTTTATGATAAAAAATAAAATTAATTGTGATTATGTTTCGGATTCTGGCAATCTTTTAATACACAATCAAACCACCCTAACATCAGATTCCATCTTTCTGTACGATCACCCAATAAAGCCATTGCTAAATGTTCTATATTATCATTCAAATTAGGAGGACCACTTCGTGTTCGTTTAACAGTATGATGAAATGCTTCGTGTAATAAAGTTTTTACTAAATCGGCTTGAGTCCATAATAGAGTTTTATTTATAACTGTTTGTGTTCCATCCGTCCAAGCAAGATCTTCCATTATATTCATATCTCTTATACCAAAACGGGAATTCATTACTGATTCTTTCATAGAACCAAAATCAAAAGTTAAACTATTTTCACCCGATGCTTCAAACCAAGCTTTTTCAAAACGACTAAGACCTTCCGCACGAACTAAATTCTCTATACGATCTAATTCGTTAAATGCTAGTTTTTTTGAACGTTTCAACATAGCTATAGAATTTTTTCTACGCCTTTTATAAGCCCTTTTCTTTTCAAAAATCTTTAAGATACGAAGTTTTCGTTTATCTTTACAGATTATTCTACAACGACACCGTAATTTACCTGGTCTTGTTGTAGTTATTTCCCAATTATGTGGACACGTTCTACGATTGTGCCGAGCGCCGTGACAAATACGACAGACCATTTATCAATCGAATCCTTAAATTATTATATTTCATTAACTTTATATTAATTATTTGCTTAATCTTCATTGACATATTATTGGTGTTATACTATTTGTTCTTTTTGGATTTTTTATGCCCCTAGATTACAAATTTATATTTCTCTTTTATCTCACTGTGTTCATTTTTGGAAAATGTGTTTTAGTTATTCTTACCAATTATATTGGGAGAATACACGATGATTATCTATTTCCATTTAGATGGAAAACTATGTATTTAGCAAATGCTATTTTAATATTTCTTTAAATTTATTATTAAAATTGATTTATAGTGGATTTATATAATATTATCGAAGAATTATAAAATGCTAGGAATTAACGAATTCTCTTTATATTTTAAAAAACAAGATTGGCATCTTGCAAGACGGACATTTATTAGAATTACAAAACCAACTACCAAATGTGTAAAAAAAATTCTACTAAATAAATGTAATTTATTACCTGAATTGAATAATTTAATTATAGGTTATCTTTATTCTACTAATGATAGATTTAATTTTGATATCCATTTTTGTTTTATTGATAAAGAACATACCTCTTTACATTGTTGTATAATTCCAACTTATTATGATAATCGAAAGAAAACAATTAAACATCTCAAATTTCTAATTCCACATATATCTGATATAATATTCAATAATGATGCTTTTAAACGCTTTTATGAAAATATTAAATCTTTTGATTATACGGTTGTTGAAAGTAAGAGAGGAATTAATCTTTATTCAAATCCAAATAATTACAAAAATGAATGGTTAATGAATGGTACTTTTTATAACAAGTAATCTTACTGAAAAATAAATTATCAAATTATAATTAATAAAAATCAGTCCCAAATATATATATATTTTTATATTTGATATTAATATATAATAATTATGAAAAGAGATAAAATTACAAAAATTATTAAAAAATCAAAATATTCAAGAAAAACTGGCAAAAAATCAAAATATTCAAGAAAAAAAAATCAAAAAGGAGGGGATGAAGTTAAATGCTCAATCATATATTCAAGAGAAGATAATATACTAAGAAAACCTACAAAAACCCAAGCAGAACTTGATATAAAAAAAATATTAAATGAAAAACCTGATATAGGACCAGATGATGTTATTGTCACACCACAATCAACGGTATTCGATAAAAGATACAAAGACACAGTCAATAATTCAACACAACCTGGAAAAGATTTAGCTACAGATATCAATTCATTCGCAATGTACGCATCACACGAATTATTCAGTAGTTATTATAAAAAAATGAGAGGTGAGGATGTGACTGAGCGTAGGCGGCAACCTCTTAATCTTAGTCTCCCAGGTCAAATACTTCACGATGACCCTATTTGGAGAAAAATTCATATATATGAAAGAAAAAGAACTAAATATATTACATATATAGAGACAAAACCAACCTTTCAGGGAATTAATGATGGTCCCGACTATCATTGGGAAAACGAAACATATTCTCTTGATAAACTGACAGATTTTAGAGAAGTTGTTATGCGACCATATAGAATAATTAATGAAGCAATTACAAAACATAATAACGATAACAGGTATTTGCCTCATCAAAAAATTTATTTTGTTTTTAAAGGTGGATTAAGTTTAAAATATATGTTAGAATCACTTATTGCTGATATACAATGTCATACAGGAACGACTGATAATACAAATACCAAAATGGTTACTGACACAAATTACGGGGATCGTGCCAAAACATGTAACGAAACAAGACAACTTAAGTTTAATGAACCAAAAATGGTTGATGAAATTGAGCATCTTGTATTTGAGACACTAACAACGGATTATATTGGCCAAGATGCAGAAAAAGCATACTTCAAAGCAAGTGATTTTGATACTGGTATTTATATAAATCCTGAGACTTTTTCTACAGATTATACAAAAGTTGTTAGTATATCATTGAGAATATTAATGGATCAAAAAGAAGTATTTGACATGATTTGGAAATATAATGTAAAAAATACTGAACCTCTTCTAAGTTCTAACAATTTAGATTTAGATTTAGATAATTATATTAGAAAAATTTTTGTTACAAAGACAAAAAAAAGAAGTTTTAGACAAAACTCATTTCTGCCAAAAGATACTGATAGACAAGCGAAGAAAAATGCTATAAATGCTAGAAATCTGTATTATAAGATGTGTGTTGATTTATTTCTTGATAGACTTAGAATTATTACTGATTTAGAAAGAATTTTTCCTATATTATGTGATTATGATAAAAATACAGGAGAAGTAACTAAGAAAGGAACCGTAACTGAAAAACATCTAGAATTTCTCAAATTGTTTGATTATGACAAAATTCATGATACAACTACTAAACAATTATTTAATGATGTCAATATAAGTTTTCTTACAGGTGAAGTAGATATAGATAAAACTAAGTTTATTTCTCCAATTACTAAATATAAAAAGAAATATCCATTACACCCAATGCAAAATATTTTATACAAAGAATATGCTCAAAATCGGACTGGACAAAGTCTAAGAGGAATCCCAAAAAACTCCAAGACAAAAAAAATCGCATTCAATTCTGGTGAATTTAGAGAACAATGTATTGATACTCATGAAGATAAAATATTCAGTTTTTGGGATTTTACCACAAGAAAGACAAAAAAATCACCATATTATATATCAAACAATGATTCTATCAATTTACAAAGAATTTCCGAACAACAAGAAAAGATATTAGAAATAGAAAATGGCACAGACAGATCGAATTGGCCAACTTCAAATACAAATTTTGGATTAATACGAACTAAATTAAATTACAAACTTATAATGAGATATAAACTAGGTAAACATTGTCCATGGCAAGATTATGTAAA
>Ga0208523_1000270_pt1 | contig 11381 bp, 8 predicted proteins | sample ETNtaG_17_FD_185770 | JGI IMG/M metagenome (GOLD analysis project Ga0208523, IMG submission 185770) | Marine microbial and viral communities from oxygen minimum zone, Eastern Pacific Ocean - ETNP201302PF82A (SPAdes) (version 2) | ecosystem: Environmental > Aquatic > Marine > Oceanic ...
CCGCTTTCTTCCGGCCATTTACTTTCTCCAGCTAAAGTTCAATTATATCCTTAACTGGACTGGTCAACTCAATTAAACCACCTCACGTCAACGTTAAATAAAAACGTTCACATTTATTCACCCCTTTATATCAGTTCCCCCGTTTAGTGAAAAAAGGGGGAACATTATGCAAACAACAATTTTACCAAACGCCAACCCAAAGCACTTAACACACCAAAGTGCACTACCGTTTGAAAAAGCGCCTTTCGCTAAGCGTGCTTTAAACGCGGCCACAATTGCTATAGCTGGATGTACCGTTACGGCAGGGCTTTTCGTATTAATGGCAGAGCTCATTAAGCAAGACAAAGTAAACATAAGCGAAGCCCCACCGGTGTTCTTTGAGCCGATCATTTACCAACCTGAAGACGAACGGACCATCACTAAAAAACCTATGGTGCCAATTGAGCAGGTAATTAAAACGCCACCTCAAAAAGTTATCGAGATTGACCCTGAGCCCAATGAAGGCCCAGGCGGCTTTGAGATAAAAACGCACATACCTAATACGGGGTTAGATTTGTCGATTAACTTGAACAGTTCGAAAGGTGATATGCAAGCCACACCCCAATTTAGGGTAGACCCCACTTATCCACCTGAGGCCAGTCGCGACGGTATTGAAGGCTGGGTAAAGCTAGGGTTTACGATAAGTGCTAGTGGCTCAGTGTCTGATATTACAGTACTAGATTCAGAGCCCAAGCGCGTGTTCGATAGAGCTGCGCGCAGAGCGCTTAAAAAATGGAAGTACAAACCCAAGCTGAATGGCGGTAAACCTGTTAGTCAATCAGGTATGGTTGTAGTATTAGATTTCAAATTAGAACAATAAGGACTGCCTATGAGTATAGGCGCAAGCTTGCAAAGCCTGTTTCAAGGCAAGCGCGAAAAAGTGCTGGGAGTCAGCGAAAGGCTAATGCTGCGGTACAGCGCAAAAGGTGATGAAGCATCGTTAGCCGCGCTGTTTGACTTACACAGCCATAAGCTATTTTATTTTTTGAAGGTGTTAAGTGATAGCACTGTTGCAGAAGATATGTGTCAGCGCACTTGGATTAAGGTTATCGAAAATCGTCACTTATTTAAAAGCGGCGATAATTTTCAGGCTTGGCTTTTCACTATTGGTAGGCGAACGCTTATTGATGAATTTAGAAAAAACGCCAAGCTTGAATTTAACAACGAGGCAGTTGAGTCGTTTTCGTTAAGCGAGTTACTTAAAAATGCACAGTCTTCGGTAGAGGATGACGTAGCAAAAGGGATAGAAAAAGACGTGTTTAAGGCATGTATTCAGCAGTTACCCTACATACAGAAAGAGGCGCTTTCGCTACAGTTTGAAGGTTTTTCGTTAGCGGAAATCGCCACTATTTGCGGCGCTGAAAAAGAAACGATTAAAACCCGGATACGTTATGCCAAAGACAGCCTTAAAACCATGCTGGAGAAACTGTAATCATGTCTACATCAGATAAAGAGCTACAAGATGCGTTCAAACGCAGCCAGCAGGTACAAAAGCAAAATGATGGAATGAGCGAGAAGGCTAATGCTCGAATTCGTGAAAGGGTTCTCGCGTACAACAAGGCAATAGAAAGTGATAGTGGAATAAAACGCGTATTTGCTGCTACGGCTGCTAATATTCGAGCATACTTCGCTTCTTCAACCTTACGTTTCACGGCTGTGGCATTTGCTATTGTCGCAATGTTGGGCGTTTACAACATAGGAACATTTCAACGTAACCATTCGTCGCCATTACAGACGGCAGCACACCGTGTAGACATTGTTCAATATCACGGATTCGAAGGGGAAGATAAGCTGCTAGCTGGTAAAGCCGGAACTGATTATAAAGCGCGATTTAATGCCTATACTCAACAATATATTGAAAGCAATTTAGTCGCTAGAGCGGTTACGTTAGAGCCAGCCACGCTTACGGCGCAAAATGGGTATTGGCTCTTGGTGAGCTGCAAAAATCAGCAAGTTGTGGTTTCTGAAAACCTTATTGCATCATTAAATATTAACGGTCGCATAGAAGGGGATATCAATATTGGCACGCATGTAGCGCTCGCATTTGATGCGCAAGGAAGAATACTTTCAATTAAACAGTCGAGTAAGCCGTTGATGTGCTGATTTATATGGCGTTTAGCTGGATGCGTTCGTAAACGAGGTAAAGGCGGTGAAACTCGCTCGAGCCTCGATTACGAACAGTATTTTAGGAATGACTTATTTGTCTAAATCGTGTGCTCTAAAGGCATTTGGAAGTAACTCACCAATGGTGGTTTCGAATGTCTCGCCGTTTTGACTTACCATGGTAACGGGAGTTTCATCTGGGGCAAATTCAGCAATTTTCTGTCTGCATCCACCGCACGGAAAGCAAAACTCGTCGTTCGGGCTCGCAATAACGATATGCGAAATACGTTTTTGTCCCTGTGTGACCATATTGCCAATAGCTGTGGCTTCAGCGCATTGTCCTAATGGAAAAGCAGCACTTTCTACATTACAACCAGAGAAGGTTTCGCCACTTGGAGTAAGCACCGCAGCACCAACTTTAAAGTTGGAATAAGGTGAGTGTGAGTTTTTCTGTGCGTCAAAAGCAAGTTGTGATAGTTGTTCTAAATTATTTTTCTTCATAGCTACCTGTGTTAACCACCCAATACGCTTTACTTTTATCATCAAATGCGAGAAGGTTGGCGGCATTAGCGCCGCAACAAGCGTATACTTAATACTCAGGCGGTTTTTTCTTTTTTTATAGAATGCTTTTTTACCATGTGCAGAAACGTTAGTCTCATCTTTTTTTCTCTATTCGCTGCTATTTTAACCGGTTGTGCGCAAACACCACCTGTTTCAGAAAGACCACAAATGGGAAACCTGCTTTTAGCCGAACCTGCGCCCATTAATCCTCGTTCCGAAATGGCTATTGCTCGTTACAATCAGGTGCTTACCAGCCCTGCGTTATCAGATGAAGACAAAGCTGAACTGCACTTTCAACGAGGCATGTTGTACGACAGCGTGGGCCTATCGGGCTTAGCGCAGTTTGATTACACCCAAGCCATTAATTTAAAGCCAGATTTGGCTGAAGCCTATAATTCTATGGGTATTCACTATATTCAGCAGAACGACTTTATTCAGGCTTACGACGCATTCGACTCTACACTGGAAATCAACCCAGAGTATGATTTCGCGTTCCTAAATCGCGGTATTGCGCTTTATTACGGTGGGCGCGCCGAACTCGCGACCAACGATCTAAACCGCTTTTTTGAAAAAGATGACAGCGATCCATTTCGCGCTCTCTGGGCGTACTTTGCGCATCACGACGTGTCAGAGCTTGAAGGACAAAAATACTTAGCTTCTATTCGACCAACGCTGGACAACCAGCACTGGGCTACTACGCTGGTGGATTTGTTTTTAGGTACCGTTGATGAGAACGATGTACTTAACTCATTGTTAGACGGTGTGAAAAGCCAAAAAGCGTTAACAGACAGGTTGTGTGAAGCGTATTTTTACTTAGGTAAATTTCATACCCAGCGCGGCAACAGCGGTATTGCATCAAATTACTTCAAGCTTGCATTAAGCACCAATGTATTTGATTACGTTGAACACCGCTACGCACGAATGGAACTTAACCGTTTGCGTGAACTAGCTAGCAGCGATCTGGTTAGCGAAGAGTAAGCAGCAAGCGTTATGCGAGGCTTATTTTTAGCAGTGTTCGCACTGCTCATAGTTGCGGGCGATAGCGGACGCTATGTCCCGCAACTAATTGCTAATGCAAGCAAGGTACTTACGCCGGCAAGCCTAGTGTCAGATAGCGACCCAACTGAAAAGGCGAGCTCTGCTTCAGCAAATACTGCCGACGGCATGGCACAGGACAGCACAGAATCTTCTCCCGACGCTCAAACTTCGGATATTACCGAACGTTTCAATTATTCTGACTATCACCTTAAGCATGACGCACTAGCGCTACTTTGGTTAGCTGCAAAGCAGGGCAGTGAAAATGCACAGGCACGCTTGCTCGGTGAATTTGAGCGTGCGTATAACGCAGGCTTCATTGCTACTGACTATATCGATGAAGCCACTGCAACCTATTTTCTAGAGAAGCTAGTGAATCTTGAAAACGCAGACGCTGCATGGCTGCTGTACCAAATATTAGGTGAAGAAGGTGCGTCACAGCGCTTTATGCGCTTAGCGGCGCTCGGCGAGGTCGCAGAAGCACAGCTTGCGTTTGCAATGTCTACCGATTCGCCAGAAAAACGTGAGAAGTGGCTGGTACGCGCGGCTTCACAAAACTACGTACCCGCACAGGCCGCATTGGCCGATTGGTATCTTCTACACGGGCAACAACAACTAGCGAAACCACTGCTCGCAGCAACAGCAACCTTAGACATGCAAAGTGCATTTAAGTATGCTCGCCTTCTGTGGGACGAAGGGGAATTTTCTGAGGCTAAGGAGCATTTTAGCTTTGCCGCGAAGAAAGGGCATCTTCAAGCGGAAAAAGCCTTAGAGGCCATCAATCTCTACACGCCGTATTCTATACAGCAAGCACTAAAGCAGTCTCCTTCATTTAACTGGGAGAATGAAGGGAAATGCCTTCAGCGTATTCAGCCTTTTGCTACCAGTTTAGCTACTATCATGCGTGCTCACAGTCTTTATAACTCATTCAACGACGACAAGCGCCTGCAGAACCTTTCTATTTGCCTGGCCCCGCCTATTTGGCTTAAACCCGATGTACTAAGCTGCGATCCGGATTATAAGAACGCTGGGATCTTAGGCTGTAGTATTACTCCTTTGGCAAGCATTGCGAAAAAGCAGAAATTTAGTCATGCAGTAGTAGTGGCAGAGCAGGGTAAGGCAAATGTTCAAAACGGCGTAATGTACTTAGACATTAGTGACGCTTATTCAGTGTTTGTTCACGAGCTAGCGCACTTCGCAGGCTTCGCTGACGAATATCCTATTGGCAAGGGCATGGCGAATAGGCTGTGCGATGAAGATGGAATAAGCGATTTTGCACCACCAAACCTAATCGTAGACTCTGAGTATTGGTACGCACCTCACGAAACGGTTGAAAATTGGCTAGAAATAGATCCTGCAACCATTATTGCACGCGCCAAAACGTGCACCGTGTTGGGGGAAAACAGCTATAAGCCCAGCCGCAGAATTACTTTTATGGAACATCACGATAGCGGCGTGATACCGCCATTATATTTGGTATTGTGGCAGCAGCAGCTGAAAAAACAAAACACGCAGCGACCCATTTCAATGAATTTCTTCCAGGCGTTCCACAATAGCGGCAACCAAAAGGAAGCCGCACACTGGTTAGCCGAATACGAAGCCTTTACTGGTGGAAAATAACCGCAGTTGTCATTACGAAAACAATACACTCGCCACTAACTGGCGAGTGTGTCTTTAAGCTCTCTTACCCACATAGACGTTGCACCACAAATTGCTACGGGCATAACGATAAAGTTAACCACGGGAATAAGTGAGAATATATTCACCATCATTCCAAACGTCATTGCTTTCCCTTTGTGTTCGCCAAGGTGCAGGCGCATGCGTGTGAAATCTACTTTGTGATTATCGTATGGGTAGTCGCAATATTGGATTGCCATCATCCAGGCGTTAAATAAGAACCACAAGACTTGCCCGATAATAGGTAGGAAAAAGAACAATAACAAAAAACCAATAGCGCGAGGTAAATACCAAACGAGCTTGGTAAGTTCACGGCCTACAGTTCTAGGAATGTCTTTAACTAAAGCCATTACGCCCTCGTCACCTAAATCTTGACCCGTTAGGTGACGCTCTACTTTTTCTGATAATACACCGTTAAACGGCGCAGCTATCCAGTTGGCCAGTGTGCCAAAGATGAGTGCGAAAATGAGCAATACGCTGATGACTGCTAGGGGCCACAAGAAAAAGCTGATCGCTGTTTTTATCCAGCCTAACCATTCAGGTACAAGATCAATCACATAAGCGATACCCATTTCTATTTGGCCAAATAAGAAGTAAAAAGCCACAGAAAAAAGCACTAAGTTTATTGTTAGGGGTACAAAAACAAAACGCTTTAATCCTTTGGTTTTTATAAGCGAAAAACCTTCAAAGAAATAATGTACACCGCCTGAACTCATTCGTACTCCTTCGCGTTTGAAACGCTGTGTTTGTTAACTATCTGCTCTATCATACGCGCTTGGCGTATTCTCTGCCTAACTCAGTGAAATGGTAATTGTTACAAGCTGTTAGATTTGGTAGAGTCGAAGCATAATAACAAAAGAATCTTCCGTGTGATTGCATCATTTCTACATCAACTGCTATTTCAGCCGATGGTTAGCTGGTTTCTGGCTAACATCAAGGTGATACCGCGTGCAGCTTTGTGTTTAAGAGGGATGATGTGTGAGGCTTAAAAAGATTAAGCTCGCGGGTTTCAAGTCCTTTGTTGAGCCAACTACCATTCCATTCCCCGGTGAAATGACCGCCATCGTAGGCCCTAACGGCTGCGGTAAGTCGAATGTCATTGATGCTGTACGTTGGGTTTTAGGTGAAAGTTCTGCCAAAAACTTACGCGGCGATGCAATGACCGACGTGATTTTTAATGGCTCTTCGTCTCGTAAGCCAGTGGGGCAATGTAGCGTTGAACTTGTTTTCGACAACAGTGCAGGGCGGATAGCGGGCGAATTTGCCAATTACAATGAGCTATCTGTTAAACGCTTAGTTACACGGGACGCCACCTCTACCTATTTTCTAAACGGCACTAAATGTCGCCGGCGTGACGTCACCGATCTGTTTCTAGGAACAGGGCTAGGCCCCCGGTCTTACGCCATTATTGAGCAAGGTATGATCTCGCGGCTTATTGAATCTAAGCCACAAGATTTGCGTGTATTCATAGAAGAAGCCGCGGGTATCTCAAAGTACAAAGAGCGCCGTAGAGAGACAGAAAACCGTATAAGGCACACGCAAGATAACCTTGAACGCTTGAATGATGTGCGCGATGAATTGGGCAAGCAGCTCGAAAAGTTACAGCGTCAGGCAGCCGCGGCTACTCGTTACAAAACGCTACGTGCACAGGCCAGAGAGCTGAAAGGCCAGTTAGCAGCCCTTCGTTTTCTGAAAAATAGTGAACATATTGAAGCGCTGCAAAAACAGCAGCAGGCATTGCAGTTAGAAGTGGACGACTTAGTGGCTCGACTACAGGGCGATGAAGCTGGGCTTGAGTCGTATAAAACCAAGCAGCTGGAAACAAAACAAACGATAGATGATCTTCAGCAGCAGCTGTTTACTACCAGTAACGCAATAACGCGGCTAGAGCAAAATGCGCTGCACGCAAAACAACGCAAAGGTCAGGTAGAGCAAGAGTTAGCACGAATTAGCGAGCAACATGAATTGCTTAACCACTCTATCGACGAGGCACAGGAAGCGCTTGCGGTGTCAAACGAAGCGCTTGAAAACATTGAGCCTGAATTTGCCCTTAAGGAAGCAGAGTTAGAGCATGCCAAAGAGCGTTTTGAAGACGCTGAACAAGCGCTAAGAGAATTTAACGCACAAGCGCGAGCGCAAGAGCAGACCTACAATCAACTTCGTCAGAATGTTCAGCAATGCCATAGCCAAATTCAGTCAACTATGAGCATGCAGTTACGCACTTCTCAGCGGATTAGCGAACTACAAGACGAGCTAAAACAGCTAGACGACGAAGATTTTGCCAGTCAGATAACGCTTTTAGAAGAGCAGTGTAGCGAACTCGATTTTGACATTGACGAAGCAAAGCAATTACTCCAAGAGTCCAATCAAAAGGTGTCGCAGCAACAAGGCGAAGTCAATGCTATTGAAGCGAAGCGCCGTGATGCCCAGGGCCAGTTACAAACCGCACTGTCCACAAAAGCTGCACTAGAAGCGCTTCAGCAAGATGCCTCAAATAATGAAGATGTACTGTTAGACGGGGTAGAGAAGCTGTGGCAGCAGTTCAGCTCTAACCAAACTCTTGCGCCTTGTGTAGAGGCGATTTTACAACACGCAAAAGACCCCGTTGTTGCCAAAAGCCATGACATTCTGGCACTGCTGCAAAACCAAGATAATTTGCCAAGTGGCATTAAAGTGTTTACCGATAAGGCGTTTGTAAGCACTGCCAGTTCGGGTTCATTAGCACACGCTCTATTAACTGAATCTAGCACTAATGAATCGTCAACACAGCGTGTTCCCGCATTTTTTAATGACATTTACTTTTGTCGCAACGATGACGAACTTGCGGCAACGATTGAAAATGCTTTTAACAATGGAGATGAACCTGAAGGTATAGCCAAGGGGTTTACTAGCGCAATCTCGCCTTCAGGGTTGTGGGCAAGCTCACAGTGGGTAGTGAAACCTGGCGAAGCAAGCGACGGTGCTTTGCAGCGGGTGAACAAAATTAAGGGGCTGGTAGACAGCATTGAAGAAACTGAAAGCCTTATAGATGAGATTGAGCATTCATTAGAGTGCGCCAAACAAGCACTTGAACAGAGTGAAGTGCAAAAGCAGGCTATTCAGAGCGCCTTAAGTGAAAAAGAAAACCAGCGCGCACAGCTTAAAAATAAACTTTCTTTGCTTGAAATGCAGCAAGAGCAACAGTCAACACGCACTGCCAAACTTAATGATGAGTTAGCAAAGCAAGAGTTAATGTTAGCGAAAGAAGAAGAGCAGTTAGCTCAGCTTTCGGAAAAGTTAGAGCTTCAAGAGGCACAAATTCTTGAACACGAAGTACACATTGACGATGTGAACGCTAAGCGTGATGCAAATGAGCGAACTACATCAGAGTTACGCGCGTTAGTTGATACATTAACATCGCAAAATCATGAGCTTGCACTTAATAAGCAGCAACTAGAGAACCACCAGAATTTATATAGTCAACAGGTTACACGTAACCTTCAGCAGCGTGAAGAGTACATAAAAAACAAAGAAAGATTACAAACAGAACTTACACAGCTTACGTCTCCTGAAGAAATTCAAGAAGCAGAGCTACAGTCGTTGTTGGAAAACAAAGCTGAATTAGAACAGCTGAAAAGTGCTAAGCAAAGTAGTCTTGAAGATATAGAACAATGGTTACGAGAAGCCGAAAAAGGGCATCAAGCTTTAGGTAAAGATATTCAAACGCGACAGACAAACATCGATAAACTCAACATTGATATTGAAGGGTATCGGGTACGTGCGAATACGATTTTAGAACAGCTTGATGAAACGCAGCAGTCGCTGAAGAACATTCTAGAAACCTTACCCGAAGATGCCGAAGAGAAACGCTGGCAAGAAGACCTTGAAAAAACGCAGGCTAATTTGCAGCGTTTAGGTGCAGTGAACTTAGCTGCGGTTGAAGAATATGAAACCCAGTCGGAAAGAAAGTCGCATTTAGATACACAGCATAACGACCTGACCGAAGCCTTGGAAACGCTACAATCGGCCATTCGGAAGATTGATAAAGAAACCCGCACGCGCTTTTCTACTACCTTTGAACAGGTTAATGAAGACCTTAAAATGTTATTTCCCAAAGTGTTTGGTGGCGGCTCGGCATATCTTGCGCTTACCGATGACGATTTGTTGGAAACTGGGGTGACGATAATGGCTCGCCCCCCTGGTAAGAAAAATAGTACGATTCACCTCTTAAGCGGTGGAGAAAAAGCATTAACCGCTTTATCATTGGTGTTTGCTATTTTCAGATTAAATCCGGCACCATTTTGTTTGCTGGATGAAGTAGATGCACCATTGGATGATGCAAATGTAGGGCGCTTTTGTAACTTAGTGTCAGAAATGTCACAAACAGTGCAGTTTATTTATATCACCCACAATAAAATAGCGATGGAAATGGCCAGTCACCTCACCGGTGTTACCATGGCGGAACCGGGAGTTTCGCGCATGGTGGCGGTAGATGTGGACGAGGCTGTAGCCTTCGCAGAAGCATAACAAAGGGCGAAAGAAATTAAATGGAAGATCAATTACGTCTATTTTTACTCCTTGGAGGCACGGTTTTTATCATCGCAGTGCTTGCCCATGGTATTTGGAAAATTCGTAAAAACAGTAAGCCTTCAGAAAAAGAGCGCTTAGAGCCCCGTCAGTGGCAAGATGATGACAACGATTTTGAGTCGGACGAACAGGAAGGGTTTGACGAGCTGGGCATTGGTGCGGTGCGTGTAGTTAGTAAATCGCAAAACCAAGAGCATGAAGCTAAAAGTAGCGTATCGAAAAATAACGCAAATAGCCCAGCACACCATGATTTTAGTGAAAAGCGCGTTTACGACATCGATGAACTTGATGAAGACAATCGCGACAACAGCTCGTCTCAACATACTGCATCAAAAGCGCACGATGATGATAACGAAGGCGTACACAGTGAGCATGCGGGTAAACGCTCAAGCAATGTTGGTGATACTGCTAAGCAGTCTGATGCCAAAGAAGAAGCCCAGAAAGCGCCAAAGCTATACGGTTCTGTGGTTACGAATCCTAAGCCACACATGAAAGGCCAAGCCCGACCCGATGGCGCATCAACCAAAGGGTCTAGCAGAGGTGATGAAAGCCTTGCTGCGTTCCCTGAACCTCCAGGTTTCTTACTTCGTGAAGGCGAAGAGCAAGAGGAGACGTCTTTAGCGTCGCATGTTCAGCGTGAAGGGAGCGAACAGCCAAATACTCCAAGTAATCAAGAGAGAGTGGAAAGCGCGCAATCGCATGACCCAATTCAGAGTCAGGCGGGCGGTCATCAAGAAAGAGGGCGTGCAGAACCAGTTCGTCCTGCACAGAAGTTTTATATAGACCCAACGCTTGAAGAAGAGCCTCAAGCGGTGCAACCGCCGGCAAGACATGAAAGAGAAGTTGCTGATTTTAGTTTAGATGCGCCCGAAGAGTCTGTTTCATCCAGCGATGTTCATGAAGAAAATGAACAGCCGCGACGTTTTGCACGTAACAAGCGAAGCAAAACACCAATGAGAAGACGGGAAGAGCCGAATTTTGGTGACGATCAAATGCGCATCGATTTCGACACCAGCGAAGCAGAGAGTTCTGACTTCGGTGACGAGAGCTTTAGTGCGAATGAGGATGGCAGTAACAGTGCTGGCAGTGCACAGAAACCTGCGAAGTCATCTTCTATGGAGCCTGAGGTTTTAGTGTTAAATGTAAGAACGCCAGAAGGTGAGCCTATTTCAGGCGCGGCGCTATTACCTATGTTGTTAACATTAGGGTTCAAGTTTGGCGATCAGGACATTTTCCACCGCCACGTAAACTCAAATGGCAAAGGGCCAGTATTGTTCAGCCTTGCTAACATGTTTAAGCCTGGGGTTTTCGATATTGATAACTTGGAAAACTTTGAAACCCAAGGCATTTCACTGTTTATGATATTGCCTATTGAGGGTGACCCTCATCAAGTGTTTAAC
>Ga0208523_1000283_pt1 | contig 10864 bp, 10 predicted proteins | sample ETNtaG_17_FD_185770 | JGI IMG/M metagenome (GOLD analysis project Ga0208523, IMG submission 185770) | Marine microbial and viral communities from oxygen minimum zone, Eastern Pacific Ocean - ETNP201302PF82A (SPAdes) (version 2) | ecosystem: Environmental > Aquatic > Marine > Oceanic ...
ATCCACAAAAAAAAAATCCTCAAAAAAAAAATCCTCAAAAATAAAAGTAATAAAATTATCTGATACAGTCGTATTATCCAGTTTAACATCTTTGGTTAGCCAATCTTTAAAACTAATACAAGCAAGACCTAAACATAAAGAAACAGCCAAAAAAATATATAAACGAGTTTATAAAGTAGCAAAAATGACAATCGCAAAAAGAAAAAGTTTAACAAATAGAGTAAGAGCGATAGTAAATAAATTTAAATCTGATGCTGTAAAAATAATAAATCCGCAAAAGTTGTCTAAAGAAGAACAAGAAGGAGCGAAATTATCTGACGTCCCAAATGTTAGTACTGATGTATCTGAAATAGAACTTGCTGGAACTGATAAATCAGTTGGATCTACAAATGATTTAAAAACCCCTGATATGGCTATGAATCCAGATTTAAAAGATGATACAAAATTTGAATTATTTACTAATGGAAAGGAAATAAATTATAATTCTAATCTATCATTAGTAATTTTACTATCATTGTTTCTTATTGGAATATGTAATTTAAATAAATGCGGTATTTACTAAAGATTATAATTTATCCAATAATATAGTATAATTTTTCACATATGAAAAAATTAAGATACGAATACGAGAGAATCAAGAATGAAAATATTATTTTTCAAAATGAGAATATTCTGTTAAAAAAAGAAAATAGTCTATATAAAGGGGATAGAATTGTGTTGTGTCAAAGAATAAATAGTTTAAAAAGAGAAAATAAAGCACAAAGAGAAAAAAACAAAAAATTAAGAAAAACAATTGCAAAATTATCAAGAGATATGGAGGAATTTAATGACACACCTATCATAAAAAATATAAATAATTTATGTGATTATTGGTTTTTAAATGTAAATGATTTATTAAATTTACGATGGAAAGCTCCGTATTTTCAGAGACCAGTTGATGGGGAGAGAGTTAAAGATATAGTTGAACATTATCAAAAAAAATTGAATAATAATGTTTTTGAATTCATTTCACCATTAATTGTTGCTAAATATGATAATATGTTATACATAATAGATGGACAACATCGTTTTAAAGCAATTGAATATTTATTTGGTCATGATGAGAAATTTAATGAAGATAAAAAAGTTCCATTGGTTGTGATACCTGCAAGATCTATGGAACATATAGAAGATTTATTTCAAACATTAAATAAATTACTACCACTGTCTGATGTTTATAAATTACAAGATAAAAATAAAAAAAAAATAATAGTTGAAACATCTGATTATTTTTTTAAAAAATATAGAAACTTTTTTACAACAAAAAAAGCAAGACGACCATTTATTAATAAAAATGATTTTGAAAATTTTTTATTAAATAGTGATATAATTGATGAACTTGATATAATTGATTCTAGTACTGATTTTACATTTCTTTTAGAAAAAGTAAATAATTTTTATTCACTTCAACCATCATCCTTTTTTCCACAAAAAGGTCAAGCAAAATTTGATAAAATTATTAGCAAAATCCAAAAAAAAGGAGGTTTATATTTAGGTTTATTTCCAAAATTTGGATGGATTCAACACATTAAAGAAAAAATATGGGAAAATGATGATAATATTTTAGGTAAAGGTATTCGAGATCAAGTATGGAATGAATATATTGGGATAGATAAAGGAACTGAAAAATGCTTTTGTTGTAAAATACAGGTAATATCTCAACAAAACTTCGAAACTGGTCATATTATTTCTAAGAAAAACGGGGGAAGTAATAATTTAATTAATTTATTACCAATTTGTTCAAAATGTAATAAATCAATGGGAACGACTGCTATGTTTGAATATATGTCTAAAAATAATATAAATTTAGATTATTCTGATAAATTAAAAAAATTATTTAAATCAAATACACAAAAATTTTATAATAAGACATCTAATATAAATTCTTATAAAAATTAAAATGGCATGTATCGCATAAATATCGATTACAAGTTTCACATTTTTTTATTTTATCAAATGGTTTGCCACAATCATTACATTTAATAGGATTATAGTATTCATAAATAATCTTATTTAAATCATTAGGAAACATATGTAATAATTTGTAAAAAAAATTAACTGGCATTATACATTTATCCATTTATATAATTTTTAATATATAAAAATTATATATTTAAATATTTTTATACTTTTTAATCATATCGTTTGTTCTATATTTTTCTTATGATGAATAAAAATAAATGTATAATAAATTGAGATCATTATTTTTAAAAGATATTTTAAATAAAGGAACTACTTTGAAAATAGAAAAAAACAAGAAAAATGATAAAAATTTAAAAACTGATTTATCAAATATAGAAAAATATACAATAATATTTAATTTATTTGAAAACATTTTTAAAAATGAACACGAAACAACAACAAATGAAACATTTTATACAGATTTAAATGTTTTCAATGATAATTCTGTTTTTAATGCAATTAATAAAACTAAAACAAAATTTGGAGAAATTAAATTAGGAATATTATTATATTCACCAATAGATGATATAATAAAACTACAAAAAAGACAGAATATAATAAAACAATTATCACTTGTTTATAAAAATATTAATCCAATTTTAAATAACATAAAAAAAAAAGAAAATGATATTCTTTGGTTATTAAAGGAAAAAAATGAGGAAGAAACTGAATATATAAATTCTATTTATTGTACTAATAATTGGTTAAAGTGGGTAAATAATAGTTCATTTTTATTAAACTTAATACATTATTATAATGTAATTTTTACTCCATTTTCAGCATTAGTATCTCCATTTATATCAATCATATTAGCATTTATTATATTCCGTTTTGTTTTAGGTATAAAAATTGGTATTTTTAAATTTTATAGGTGTTTCAAAATGGGATTGAATGGTAGTTTTAGTTTTCTAGGACCACGATTTGAACTAATATCTCAAATTTTTTATTTTATTTTGTATATAGTGAGTGGTTATAAATCAATTGTTAGTGCTCAAACAAGAATGGATAAGTGTAAATTAATACATAAGAAATTATCTTCTGTTCATTGTTTACTAGATTCAATTGATTCAATTAATTTAATGCTAAAAAAAATTGGAATATTTGAATATTTTTGGAATTCTTCTTTAGAAAAAGATTTTAATATTATAAAAGAAAATTTCAATATATCTAAAAATTATAATTTTTTCCAAAATTGGGGAAATGTATTAATAACTTTTTCAAAATTGGACAAATATATAAATAGTATCAGTAACTTAATGTATTTTATTGGAAATATTGATTCACTTATATCAATTATAAAAATTAAAAAGAAAAAACAAGTTTGTTTTACAAATTTTCTGAAAGAAAGCAAACCATTAATAAATATTGATGGTATGTTACATCCAATTTTAATAAATAAAAATCCTATTTTAAATAATTTAAATCTACAAGATGATAGAAATATTTTATTATTTGGCCCAAATGCATCTGGTAAAAGTTTATTCATTAAATCACTTGTTTTAAATGTACTATTGTCACAAACATTGACAATATCATGTGCTAAAAGTATGAATATTACACCATTTTCAATATTAAATACATATTTAAATATCCCCGACATTGTTGGAAAAGAATCTTTATTTGAAGCCGAAGTTCATCGTTGTAAAAATTATATATCACGAATAAAAAATATAACGAATAATAAATTTGCTTTAACTGTATTTGATGAATTATTTTCGTCAACAAACTATTATGAAGGTCTATCAACATCTTACTCAATTTGTAAATATTTGAGTAAATATTCGAATTGTATTAATATAATAACAACACATTTTCATAAATTATGTAAATTAGAAAAAGAAGGTGCGTTTAAATGTTATAAAATGAAAATTACACAGGAAAAGGATGGTAAAATAAAATTCCATTATAAATTAAAACGAGGTATATCAAAACAAAAACTGGCTATAGAATTGCTTAGGATGAAAGGATTAGACAAAGAAATTATAGATTGTGCCTTAAAATTTTATGATAAAATGTTTAATAAAAAAAAAAAAAATTATATAGAAAAAAATTAGATATTGATAAATAAATCAAATATATAAATTATATGCGATTTTAAAATAAACCATATTCGATCAAAACAAAAATAAAATTGAAATGCGTTTTATTTTAAATATTAAAAACTAACTAATAATACAAGAACAAATGACATCCAACACATCTGTTATCAAATATAAAAACTTCGATTTGAATAACATCACTTATTCTGATGTTAAACAAACTAAAATGGGAGGGTATAATATTTACCTTCAATATAAGACTCCTGGTATGAGTAATGGACATAATATTTTTGTTCAAACACCGAAGATGTTTTGTCCTTTTGGGGCATCATCTTATAAAAAGACCGATAGCACTGAAATGCCTCGGTATAATTTAAATTTATCCTTTAAAAAGACTGATCAAGATTTATTAAATTTTCAGGATAAAATTTCTAGTTTAGATGATATGGTTTTAGAAAAGATTTTAAACGACCCTAAACTCTTATCATTACTTAATGTTAAAGGAAAGAAAGTTTCAAAAGAGGGATTACGATTTTTACAAATTCCAACAGTAAAATTACCAAAAGATGATACTAAAGATTATCCTGCTAATTTAAGTGTAAAAATTCCAACTAAATATGATACTGGAGCTTTTGTCACTGAATTTTATGATAGTAAGACCAGAGAACGAATGGAAGTAAATCATGATAATATTGAATCTCTTGTTCCTAAAAAGGTTGAGGTTAAATGTCTTTTACGATTTGCTAGTATTTGGTTTGTTGGTGGTAAATTTGGTATTGCTTTACGAGGAGAACAAGTAGTTGTATATCCAAGTAAATCTTTGAATGGATTTGCTTTTATTGATGATAGTGATGATGAAGAAGAAGTTGAAGAAGTCACTGAACAAATCAAAGGTGTTGTCTTATCTGATACTGAAGATGAAGATGAGGAAGTAGTAGAAGACGAAGCCAGCGAAGAAGAAGTAGAAGAAGTAGAAGAAGATGCCCCAGTCTTGAGTGAAGATAGTGATGAAGAGGAAGTAGTTGTAGAAGAAGAAAAACCTAAAAGACGAGGACGAAAAAAAGCAACTGCTAGTAGAAAACGAAAAAATTAATAGATATAAATAATAATTTATGTTCAATTTTTTATAAAACAAAAAAAAACACAAAAAAAAATAAAATCTATAAAAAAAATTATAGATATGTTAGTTACATAATAGAAATTTTATGTAAAAATAATATATATTTTATAAAAAGAAACTATAAAATATATATTACAAGTAGTTCAACATAATAATTTATGTTGCAATTTTATTTAATTCCTCAATTTTATTTGATTCCTCAATTTTATTTGATTCCTCAATTTTATTTGATTCCTCAATTTTATTTGATTCCTCAATTTTATTTAATTCTTCAATTAAATTAAATATATATGCTTGAATATGCATTATATCTTTTGAGCCTTGTATTAATCTCATATCATATTTAGATGTGATTTCCGTAATTTTTATATGTTTATTTATTTTATTTTTATCTAAATGTTCTATTAATTGATAATATATATTGAGCAAAATATAATTTGAATTTATATTATTATCCATAATAAATTCATACAAGAAAGATGTTATTTTACTTATAGTAGTTAAAGTAGTTCTTTTTTTTAAAATCAGTTTAACTATTCCCTGTATTTTTTTTTTATTTATACTTATTTTGTGAGATTTAATTAAATCGAAAATTTCTAATTGTAATATAGATGTTTTTAAATTTCTATGATTAACATGTAATAATTTCTCTAATTGTGTTGAAGATAAATGTATGTCATTTTCATCAATTATTTCTAAAATATGATTTTTAATCTCTTCTTGAGAAGGAGATTGTATTCGTAAACAAAGACAATTACTTTGTAATGAAGTCATTATATTATTAATTGTATTGGATATTAATATAAATTTACAATTAACACTATGCATTTCAAGAATTTTGTTTAAAATAAACTGTGATTCTATAGTTAATAATTCACAATGGTGTAATACAATAATTTTTTGTAAATTATTTGATACTTGTTTTGTTTCTGCCATATTTTTAAGCATATCGCGAATAATAAATTTACAATACATTCCCATTTCTTTTATATCTAATTCAATAAATATTCCATTACGATACATTGTAAATGGAATCTCTTTGGATGAAGTTTTAATTTTTTGTATAACTCTTATTTTTTTAGTATATCCTAAAAATGAATATAATAATGTTTTTTTTCCAGATCCTCTAGGTCCATACATTAACATATGAGGAAGGTTATTTATATCTAAAGTTTTTAAAATATTAGCAATCTCTTTATGATATCTAATGTCATCAAGATTTTTAGGGCGATATTTATCAAATAATAATTTCATACTTTTCCTGTATTATTATAACTATTATTATAAATGTTTATTTAATACTTTTTTTACTGTATAAATCTTATCTCCATACGAACGTGTTAAATAAACTACCGCATTAATATTTGAACATTTTGCATGATAAGAAACATAAGAAATATCTGTCTTAATCAATGGCATTACGGTATATTTGCTAATTATAAAAAGAATATCATATTCTATTGGATAAATTTTGTTTGTTAAATAGTTAGAATAAAGTTTATATGATTGATGATTGAGAAGCATTTATATAATTAACTAGATTAAAAAAAATCTAAATATAGTAATATAAACAAATTATGTTAGATTTATTAATGAAATCATTCGGTCTTAATCAAGAAAATTCTGGTTTAAATAAAAGCAATTTTGACTTACTTGTGAATACAATTTCATCAAGTGGAGTTGCTGGGATTGTAACAATCGCAGGAGGATTACTATATTTTGCAGGACAATTTATATCTTGTCTCTCTTGTGGTCCAGTAAGAGTTATTATATTAAGTGTAATAGCATTTGCAGCAAATTTAATTACAATTTATAAAAAATGTGAGCCAAAACTCGATAATGACACAATTGTTAATATAGTTAAATTAGCGTTAATACCAACAGTAGTTTTTATGATTGGTTATACAATTATACCATGGCTTTTACCATTGCCTATTAGATTTCTTACATGGATAGGACCTGGAAAAACATTAGTTCCAGCAGTAATTGGTAGTTTATTAATGATAGCAGTTAATGTAGCTCTACCAAAATTAAACGTTGTCGATCAAGTTTGTGATTAAAGTATATATATAAAATTATCAACTAAATGTACTTATTATTTTATATAAATTACAAAATTTATGTAAAACAATAAAAACTATAACAATTTTTCATTAAACTTAAAAATCAGTTGCATCATTAAAAAATAAAAATGGTTTATTAATATTTTTCTTTTTCTCATTATTGTTTGATATTTTAGAAGATTTTATTAAAGATAATCCCTTGTTAGAAGTTAATTGAATTGTTTTAATATCATTACTATTTACTATGTCATCTTCTTCGTCACTTATTTCATCATCAGCCTCAGCCTCATCGTCAGCTTCAACATTTTCATCATAATTTGATAAATTTTGTTGTAAAGATTCTAATAATGGAGAAATCGATACATTATTAGTTGGTGTAAGATTTGATTGAGATAATTCTACTGGAACAATAGGTTGTTCTGGTTCATTACTAATTGGAATAGTTTCAACTATATCATCATCTATAATTTTATCAACAGCATTAATATTAATTTCTTCTTTATTTACATTATCATCATTATCAATAATTACTTCTTCAACTTTTTCAATATTTTCATTTAAGTCTGGAATAGAAATATTACTATCATTATCATCATTATCAATAATTACTTCTTCAAGATCATTATTTTCATAATTAATTTCAGGATTAATAATTTCATTAATTGTTTCTTCTACAACACTATTATTTTCAACAACAACGTTCTCTTCTGTAATATCGTTATTTTCAACAACGACGTTCTCTTCTCTAACAATATTATTTTCAACAACAACATTATTTTCAACAACAACGTTCTCTTCTCTAACATCGTTATTTTCAACAACAACATTATTTTCAACAACAACGTTCTCTTCTACGATATTATTATTATTATCAATATTAATTTCTTCAATGACATTGTTATGTTGAAGATTGGTATTTTCAAGATTATTATCATTAATTTTATCTTGAACATTGGTATTTTCCGGATTGTAATTTGTATTAGTATAATTGCCTATATTATCATCCTCATCTGTGTCAACATTAAGTTCTTCTATATCTGATTCATCTGATTCATCTATATTTTCGATATTTGTAATAGAGTTCTGGTTACCACCATCTTGTTGTTTGTTTTCATTAATATGATATTCATCTTTATCTTTATCTTCTTCTTCATCTTCATCTTCATCTTCATTTTCATCTTTATTCTTGTTAATGTTTTCATTATTATCATTTTCAACTTTAACTTCATCTTTAGCTTCATCTTCATCTTCATCTTCATCTTCATCTTCATTATCTGACATGATAATTTCTTCTTCATTAGCTGATACAACAATTTCTTCTTTTCTTGTTTTTTGTTGTTTGTTTTCTTCTATTTCATTTTCTTCAATATCACTATCTGTAAAAGATTCAGTTTCCCACGATTCGTAACTATTATCACTTTCACTATCAGTTTCAGGTTCATATCTCTTCTTTTTTTTAGATTTAATTTTAGGTGGATTTATAGAAAAATCTAGATAATTAGTTAAAATATTTCTAAAAGGAAGATTTTTTCTAACTGTATCATTAATTGATGATTTAATGATTTTAATTGTTTCTCTATAATTTTGAGTTTGTTCCCATTTATCAATATCATAATCTCTAATTAAATCTGGGTGACTATATAAACTTCTTGCAACTTCCTTATAAATAAAATGAATAAAATTTGGAAGTGTTGGAACATTAACATCAATTTGTTTTTCTGTGCTGGTTGCAGAAAGAATTTTAGTATTACTTAAAAAAACAGCTGCGATAAGATCTTGTAAATATTCACATTGAGATTTAGAAACAATTCTTTGAGATTCTCTATTTATAACATCAATATTCCATTGAGGAACTAATTTCATTTGTTGTTGAAATTTGGCCATAACATTTCTATCTCCTATTTTTTTACATTGTTCCTTAACATCTTTATATAATTGTTTAATTCCTTGATAAATATGTGGCGTGATAATATTATTAAGTTGTTCTTGATATTCTTTCTTAATGGTTGTTAAATATTCAATATTATTCATAATTATAATTACTAATAATATTGAAAATAGAACTAAATATTTAACGCAAATAGTAAAAAAAGAATTAAATATGATATAAAAATTAATTAATAAATATAAAATATATATATCAACAGATTATTATACAATGTTTAATTTTTCAAATAATAATAGTTCCTCTCAAAGTAATGAATTATATGATATTCTAGGTGTTTCAAGAAATGCAACAAAAAGAGAAATAATAAAGGCGTATAGGAAAAAGGCATTAAAAGAACATCCAGATAAAGGTGGTAATGAGGAAGAATTTAAAAAAATAACCGGAGCATATGAAATTTTAAAAGATGATGAGAAAAGAGAAATATATAATAAACACGGATTGGAAGGAGTAAAGGCTCAGAATAATGGAATGAGTGGTGGAATGCCGAGAGATATATTTGACTTATTTACAAATGGATTTCCAGGAAATATGTTCAATGAATTTAATATGCATCCCGGACATCCCGGAGCACGACGAAATAATGGTATACGAAAAGGATCACCCGTAAATGTAGAATTAGAAGTTCCATTAGAACAAATGTATTTAGGTGCAATACGTAAATTGCGATTGAAAAAAAATATAATATGTTCTTTATGTGAAGGAACTGGTAGTAAATCAAAAAAAGTAGTAAAATGTAGTACTTGTCATGGTTCTGGTAGATTTACCCAAATTAGACAAATGGGTCCAATGAGACAAGTAGTACAAGGTGCGTGCCCATCTTGTAGGGGCAAAGGAAAATCTGTTAAATCAGATGATATGTGTGGAAAATGTAAAGGAAAAACAGTAGTAAAAGGTGAAAATATTTTAAAAATAGAAATTAAAAAAGGAATGAAACATGGAGATGCGATTGTTTTTAGAGAGGAAAGTGATCAAGAACCTGGAACAATTGCTGGTGATATAATAGTAAGAATAAAAGAAAAGAAACATCCTTATTTTATACGAAAGGGGGATAATTTAATTTTAAAAAAAACTATAAGTTTAAGAGAATCATTATGTGGTTGTAATTTTACAATCAAATTATTAGATAATAGTGAAATTTTAGTCAAAACAGAAAAAGGAGAAATAATTAAACCAAGTCAATTTAAAAAAATATCAAATTATGGAATGCCAAAACAAGATGGTAGTAGTGGTGATATGTATATAAAGTTTAGAATAATATTTCCCAATAAAATAGAAAAGAAGGTAATAACAAAATTAGAGAAAATGTTAATTTCTTCTTCTCCAAACAAAAATATAGAAAATACGAATGCCCTTTTAGTAGAAATGGATAATATAAGTTCTGCTGAAGTTAAGCAAATGTTGGATGGTAGTCATTATACTAATGACGAAGAGGAAGATGTTTATGATCAAGAAGGATGTCCAATTCAATAGGTGGAACATGGGAAAATACTGCTCCTTTAAATCAATCCCCTTCGTTTTGTTTTCGTTTTTTTATCCTGTAAGTGAAAAGGTTGTAAGATTTATTAAATGGGTTCGAACTGTTTTTCGTATTCTTATTCAACTTTACGTATCAATAAAAATGAAAGAAAACGAAAGTAAATCAAAGCAAAATTAAAATTGAAACAATAATTATATTATTGATATTTTAAGTATG
>Ga0208523_1000290_pt1 | contig 10694 bp, 10 predicted proteins | sample ETNtaG_17_FD_185770 | JGI IMG/M metagenome (GOLD analysis project Ga0208523, IMG submission 185770) | Marine microbial and viral communities from oxygen minimum zone, Eastern Pacific Ocean - ETNP201302PF82A (SPAdes) (version 2) | ecosystem: Environmental > Aquatic > Marine > Oceanic ...
GACTGTGGATATGTCGCGTGACTTCTCGTTCGGTCGTCAGTGGTGTTCCCCGGTGCCATAGATCATGGCGGTAAATCAGGGCAGTTCCCAGCGAGTAACCTACTGCGACTTCCCGCTCGTATAACTGCTTACGAAATTCATAGAGTTCAGGATCCTTGTTGCGCAGGAAACGTTCTGCAGTTGTGCGGTCATTGATGAACTTATGCAGACCAGCGCCTGGCATATTCGCGTAGGGCCACTGGTAAGCCCGGTCGTCAGGACCTTGCCGAGGCACGATATGGGTGGGTCCGCCACAAGTCTTAACGTCACTGTAATACAGAATCAGTTCAACTGATTCAGGTGTCTCCCATTGTGGAGGATGTGTAAGGTACATGTTGGGGTAGTCCATGTGCATTCGCTGATCAGAATTACTCAGGGCAGGCCAGCCATCAGTCGGTGGGTCTCCCATTACACTGGTCTTGGCCCAGCACTCCGATTCCTGCAGTCGAATACCACTTTCATCTGTATTCAGCAGTTGCGCGATCGCCCGCAGGAGGCGTGGATGCAGGGTAATCTCATTGAGAGATTCAAGGTCTGACGGAAATTCCTTGCCCTGTCCCATACCAGGCTCTAGTCCTGTAGCGGTGAGATCTGTCACCGCCTGACGTATCAGCTCGTTCGGCCAGACACCATCGACCAGGCAAAATCCCTGGTGATGCCAGTTCTTGATCTGGGTCGTACTCAAGGTATTGTCCTGAGGATCGCCAGTGAGTGCCGGTGAAGGATAGACCGTGGGTGCTTTACGTGGGGGCAAAGCAGGTGCCCGGAAGGGTTCGAGTTCGGAAAGATGTTCGGACAGGCTTTTCACATGTTTTGAGAGCATAACGTCTTTAGCCAGAAATCAAGTCAACACGGCCAGCGTGGCGATTCACGAGTAAGTTTTCTCCAGTGGTTCAGATTACTGATCGGATAGGTGGATGTCTATCCTCTTGATGTATGGTGCGCTTTGGTATGTCGATTTGCAGACATTGTCCTCACCCCTAGACTGCCCCGTATGTCATAAACTCTAAGAAACTATTACGGAGTCCACAATGGATCTTACAATCCGTGGCCGGTCGGCTGTGATTACCGGTGCATCCAAGGGTATCGGGCGCGCTGTTGCAGAGCGACTTGCAGCGGAAGGTGTCAATGTTCACTTGGTTGCCCGAACTGTAACAACACTCGAAACAGCAGCCTCTGAACTAAGAGACAAATACGATGTGGAAGTTGGAATCTCGGCACTGGATTTATCGGTCAGCAGCAATGTCGATCAACTGTTTGCTGAATATTCTGGCACCATTGATATTCTGGTAAACAATGCCGGGGCCATTCCTGGTGGCAGTATCGACCGGGTCGATGAGGCGACGTGGCGACAGGCATGGGATCTTAAAGTCTTCGGCTATATCAATATATGTCGCCTAGCCTATAATCGCATGCGAGACGCTGGCCAGGGTGTGATCATCAATGTCATTGGTGCAGCAGGCGAAAGGCCAAGTCCAGGATATATTGCAGGTGCAGGCGGCAACGCATCGTTGATGGCGATTACACGCGCTCTGGGTGGTCACAGCTTAAGTGACGGAATACGGGTTGTGGCAATCAATCCAGGCCTGATCCGAACAGAGCGGCTTGTGACAATTCTTAAGGCCCAGGCCGAAGAGAGTTTGGGTGATGAAAATCGCTGGGAGGAACTGGTCGATCCCATTTTTGCTCCTGGTGACCCGCAGCACATTGCTGATCTTACTGCGTTTCTGGCATCGGATCTGTCCAGTAATACTACGGGTACTGTGTTTACGGTCGATGGTGGTAGCAGTGTGCGATGATTTCGCTACCTGTGAGCACACTACATTGGTAACTCGTCGACTAGAGTAAGTATGCGGCCTGTGGGGATTTATTTTGGTTTTGTGATGAGAATGGGGAAAATAACCTTACATTCGGTTAAACGAGACGTTGATGCTTGTGCTGTTTACAGGCAAGGGGAGGAAAATTATGTGCCTTAGCTCTCTGGATCACTGTTCAATTCGGACAGTCAAACTTGGGGAGACCCGGGATTTCTACGTCAATATTCTCGGTATGATAGATGGGGATAGACCCGATTTCCCGTTTCCCGGTGCGTGGCTGTATGTGGATGAGGTCGCTGTGGTGCACATTATTGGGGTCGATCCCGAAGATTCATCTGGTCTCGCGTCACATCTTGGCGGTGAAATGGGTGCCGACGCCCTGACAGGGTCGGGTGCACTCGATCACATTGCATTTCGTGCCAAGGACCCTGAACTGGTGATGTCGCGCCTGAAAGAGAACGGGTACGAGTGTCGTGAGCGTGACATCCCGAGTATGAACCTGTTCCAGGTATTTGTTGAAGATCCCAATGGCATCACGATTGAACTCAATTACTGGGGTGAGGAACAGGTGGCTGCGTAAATAGTCGCAGTTCGTATAGCCATGTTGGAAGTAACTGCAGCAATATCCGTGGTTCCAAGCCATGAGTTTCAAGCTGTCAGAGCAGTTAGCGCTGGTTGAAGACACCCGCACGCTGCACCCGGATGCGGTTAAAGATCTTTGGGATGCCGGGCTTTGGGTCAGTTCGCTGGTTGATTGACCAGGGGATGAACTGCCTGGTATTCGATTACCTGTTGGTGCTTGCCGCTGGATGTTCGCCGAAAGAGTGAGTTATGCTCTTGGCTTTGCTATTTAGATGAGGTTCGACATGGATGAAGAAGTTTTTAATAGTCAGCTGCGAAAGTTCCTAAAGAAAGTAGGCATCCAGTCACAGCGTGAAATCGAACAGGCCGTACGTTCGGCTATCAGCGCAGGTACGCTCGACGCGACGAAAACGCTGACGTCACGCGTGGTGCTGCAGGTTCCAGCGGTGGGCATCGATGTCACTATAGAAGATGTGATTAAGCTGAGCTGAGTAGTTCGGGACTAGGTCTGATTTCACAGGTATAGCTCATGACTGAATTCAGGCCGCCTTTGATAGAAATACGCGATGCCACGGTATTTCGAGGTGTCACAAAAGTATTTGACCGCCTCGACCTGGTTCTGGAGCAGGGGCGTAGTACCGCGATTCTGGGACCCAATGGTGCCGGTAAAACCACACTGCTGAAGCTGCTTACCCGGGAACTCTATCCTGTTCAGCGTGACGGTGCGTACGTGCGCATTCTGGGGCAGGCACGCGGCGATATCTGGTCCCTGCGCACACAGCTGGGCATTATTTCGAGTGACCTCCAATACGAGTATGCCGGTCGGGCTAGCGGGCTTGAGGTGGTGCTGTCGGGTTTTTACGCCAGTGTGGGTGTGTGGGGCCACCAGGAATATGATGCGAGTCAACAGGAGATGGCCCAGGTGACACTGCATGAATTGGGAGTTGAGGACTTGGCAGAGCGCCGTTATGAGACTTTGTCGACCGGTCAACAAAGACGATTGCTACTGGGACGTGCCCTGATCAATCAACCGGACAGTCTTTTACTCGATGAGCCGACCAGTGGTCTGGACCTTGCGGCCACGTTTAGTTATCTCAAGACCTTGCGTCGGTTGATGTTAACCGGACGAACTGTAGTGCTGGTGACCCATCATATTCACGAAATTCCACCGGAGATCGAGCGTGTCGTTCTATTAAATGCAGGTAAGATTACTGCTGACGGTCACAAGCGCTCAGTATTGTCTAGTCAGTCTCTGAGTTCGTTGTTCGGTGAGTCAATCAATCTGATCGAATCGGATGGCTGGTATCAAGCGACACCCGCTTGAAGCGTTTAGACCGCTGCTTTTTCCCCTGTGGTTGATAGGCGTTTTGGTATGTCATCGTATTCCACGGTATTTTCACCATTGTAGACGAGGAAGTGGCGGCCTTTGGCGCGAGCGATTAACGTTACACCGAGATCCTGAGCAAGTTCCACGCCCATGTAGGTGATTCCGGAACGGGACACCAGAACGGGAATGCCCATATGAGCAGCTTTCATCACGATCTCAGAGGTGAGCCGACCGGTGGTGTAGAACAGCTTGTCATTCCCCCCAACTCCTTCCAGCCACATGTCTCCAGCAATAGTATCAGTCGCATTGTGCCGACCGACGTCTTCAACAAAATAGAGGATCTGTGCGCCGTTACATAATGCGCAACCATGTACTGCGCCAGCAGCACGATAAACTTCGTTATAACTACTAATTGTTTTTAGTAGTGCATAGATGGTGGACTGAAGTATCTCAACACGGGGCAGACGAGTGTCGTAGAGTTTGTCGAGTGTGCAACTGAATACAGTACCCTGGCCACAACCACTGGTGACAATACGGCTAGAGAGTTTTTCCTGTAAGTTGCTGATGCCTTCACCGTGCGTCGTGATGACATCAGCAGTCTCTCGCTCCCAGTCGACTTTAATCTGTGCAATCTCTTCGATGTGGTCTATAAGCCGCTGGTTGCGTAGATATCCCAGCGTGAGTTTCTCCGGGTAGGTGCCCAGCGTCATTAAGGTCACGACTTCACGCCCATCAACTTTGATCGTCAGCGGAAACTCTCCAGCTACATGTAGAGCACGTGTGTCGCCGTACTCGTCTCGCGCTTCGACGGGATGGGTTGCCGGCAGGCCTTCATTCGACATAATAGGTCGGTGTATTACCGGTCGTTGCTCAAGATCTGTTTGCTGTTGATCCATTCCTGTGTGCCACAATTGAGTGCCCTTGTCTTGACCGGTATAGTGATCGTCTATGATAAAACCTGCAACCATCAAAACCCCGAGTTCAACACGGTTTTCAGTGTTTGTTATTGTGGAGCGAAAACCGTTTCATGACAAACCGTGGCTGGCCGATACGTGGTAAGTAGTGGGGGGTTATTAGCGGTAACCGGAATGCTGACGAAGTCGAACTGACGCTGATCAATGAAGATGACGGCGTCTCGCAATACCTTTATGTCGGATTTGACATTGATTTGTTTAAAGATGATCTGGAGAGTTATACCGCCAACTTGCGTGCCCACAAACCGAGTGTGTTTGTTATCTGTGAGCACGGTGACGAAATCGATGAGATCCGGCCCTTGGTTGTAACCTTGAGTTATGACGAGATGGCTTCCTATGTGGAAGTAGATGAACCTGTATTTGATATTCCGATCCCGTCTGACATCTATCACTGGGTTGAATCCTACGTGTTGGAAAATTACCGTCCTGAAGAGAGAAAGAAGCGACGACGTGAGAAATGGGCTGATGAATTCCTTAAACCGAGTCTTCGTCCCTTGCCGGACGGGTGATAGTGGGACCATGGAAGACGAGTCACAAAGTCTTCTAAGGAGGTGGTCGATCTGCAACGTGCCCGAGAAGCGCTTTCTGCTAACGACGAAAGCCTTGTACTAAGGCAAACCCCAGCGGACGAGCAGCCCATAGGTGAAGACGATCAGTGTGATGACGTCGAAACATCTCCAAATGATACCGGGATAGCGCAGGTCGAAGAAGAAACAGATGAGTCCATCAGTAATGTTGAAGCCAATAATGGAGATGCAGGGGCAGCATGACAGATTCAGACAGAGAGATCATCGACTACCTCGGTTTTGATCTACCCGGGGAAAACCAATTAGCGCAGGCACGGCGTACAGCGCTGTTGCGTGGACTGGAGGGCAGTGCAGAGCCCACATCCCTGGTTTCTTATACTTCGGCGGGCCTGGTCCTGATCATCGGTCCGGAATCTTCTGCATTGTCGGTGGCGGAGAGTCTTGTCGGGTCTGTGACCTGTTTCGTACTCGCAACAGACGCAATCGACAACACATTGTCCACCCCGACGGGCTATGAGAAGCGTCAAGTTGCCGGCCAGGATGTCCTGATCACATTTGGCAAGCCGGAAAAAATTCTCGGTCATTTGGGTGCCTTCGAAGTGATTATTGAGCGGGGCCAGAGAGAGCTGGAGTTGGCGAAGGTTATGAATTTGGCGGGTGGTGGTATCGACGTAGTCCTTGACCTTGCTCGAGATCCGTTGCTTAGAACCGAATTGTTACCACCAGGCTATTTTGCGCCAGCTGGGGATTCATCAAGACTTGATCAGGCGCTGTCGGATATACCCGCACTCGCCGGGACTTTCGAGAAACCGAGATACGTGCAATACAACCCCGACATATGTGCCCACAGTGAACGCGGGATAGCGGGCTGTACCCAGTGCATCGATGTGTGTCCGGCAGGATCGCTCACATCTCTGGCTGGACGCATCTCGGTCGACCCGCACCTGTGTCATGGTATGGGATCGTGCGCTGCGGTGTGTCCGACCGGCGCGATGACCTATGCCTATCCCAACCTGGCCCGTACATTAGACAGTCTACGCAGACTGCTCAGTAGCTTTCGTGAAGCTACAGATCGGGCCGCAGTGTTATTACTGTTCGATAGCGAACATGCCGGCAGTACTGTTAAGGCTGTGGTTGACAATATGGTTGCTGATGTTATTCCCTGGCGAATCGAAGAGGCGGGTTCAACAGGTATTGAAGTCTGGTTGTCGGCAGTTGCTTACGGCGCACGTGCTGTTGTGATCGTGACAACAACGCACACACCGTCTTCCACACGGACCGCACTCGAGTCACAGGTCAAGCTGGCGGGTGTGTTGCTGGAAGGGTTGGGTTACTCGGGTAATTGCGTTCGTCTGATAGATGTAGAGCGTCTCTCCGATTCCGACAACCTGGCGGTAGATCCATCCAGTGAAATTACAGTCGCAGCTACTTATGGTGGGATAGATGAAAAACGGGTTGCACTTCGATTTGCGTTCGATCATCTGCTGCAAGCAGGGAATGGCAGCAAAGATCTGATTGATCTTCCGACCGGTTCGCCGTTCGGCACAGTGAATATCGATACTGATGCGTGTACGCTGTGTATGGGCTGCGTGTCAGTGTGTCCTTCTGGGGCGTTGGAGGATCATAAGGAACAGCCCAGATTGACATTTCTGGAATGGAACTGTATTCAATGCGGGATCTGCGAACGGGCTTGCCCGGAAGGTGCGATTTCACTGCATGCGCGCTTGTTGCTGAACGCAGGACAACGAATGCAGGTTCGAACCATAAACGAAGAATCACCTTTTCTGTGCATAGATTGTGGCAAGCCGTTCACGACTCAGAGTATGGTGACCAAAATGGAGGAAAAGCTAAAAGGGCACCGCATGTTTCAGGGAGATGGGCTGAAATCTTTGCATCGGTGTGAAGACTGCCGGCTCAAGGCGATGTTCTGACCGAGTCATGCTTTGATTGAGAAGTGGTCACACAGAACCTAACAGACCGTCCGCGATCAGGATTATTTTGTTTCCGGATTATTATTTGCCGTGAACTGTTGTTGAGGATGTTGGTTTTCAGTCGACTGTGATGATTCAGTATGCCGATTATCTAGATTTCGAGAAGTTCATTTTAGCCAGATGATATCTAGCTGATAGTAAAAGCTGACCTTAAAGTCATCGATATGCGCCATGCCGTGATGGGTCGTGCAGTTACGGGCACAAGCTGGTGATAAGATAACGCACCCGGTTGAAAAATGGAGTGACTATGTGAACTGTTGGCTTTTCGGCACAGTACACGAGCAGAGGTCACTGTGAAGAGGGAAAGCTCGATGTGAAGTACGAGGAGAACTTAGATGGGAAATGAAAGGAAAAAGCACAGGAAAGAAAAGAAAAAGCCCAAAAAACCGAAGAGTCACACTTTGATAAGTTTGGATTACTGGTAACTACATCATTACTAATGTGGGGCTACCTAAATCGCGGATGCCCTTCTTTTTGGGGATAGTGCGTAGGATTAATCTCTTATAATTCATTTAGACGGTGTATTAGAACTTTTCGGAGAGGTGGCAGAGTCCGGTCGAATGTACCGCACTCGAAATGCGGCGTACCGCAAGGTACCGTGGGTTCGAATCCCACCCTCTCCGCCATTTGTCTAAGAATCAAAGGGTTACGGGATATGGTTACTGGGCCGTGTTCTTGTAGCGGGTGAAACGGAACTTGTGAAAAAGTACCTCATTAAGTATTCAGTCCATTTCCATTATTACTCTTTTGGCGGAGACAAAAAAAGCGACGTCAGGTCAGGTGAATACGAGATGGAATGTCCTTCATTGGAAGAGGCATCCAGGCTATTTAAGGACTATTTCTATGCGCAAAAGGAAAGTTACTTCGTGGCGTTACCCGAGTTTGGGTGGAAGCTGACTCATTTGGAGATAGATAAGATTTGGGGGCCGCCTGCCGATCTAGCGAATGTTCTTAATGGAGTTTGGGCCTACTACGAGAATCTGATTAAACGGATTGGCGAGGGGCCTTTGGGTGGTATGGACAGTAATCGGATTTAACAAGAACATGCTCGCTTTTCTATCTTTCAAGCTTGCACGGATTCTGGGAGTTCGACCGGTCGTCGTAAATCTGGTCCTTCTGCATCTTCTCATTGGAATTGGGCTGACCGCTTACGGCGGCATTGATGACGCTGGCATGGCACAACCGACCGTTGTGGGAATATTTACTCTGATGTACGTGGTCCTTGTTGGCGGAGTGGTTGGACTGGGCCGATTGGCCAGTAGGAATTTCTTCCGAAAACCTGACGAATGGGAGGATGTTTAACAGGCTGCACTAGCTGCCGCTATCTACACCCGCCTTGCCCAGCACCTTCAGGTTATCGAGTGCTGTCACGTCACCCTGTTCAGCAGCACGTCTAAACCACTTAATGGCCATTTCTTCGTCAGGGCTAACCCCATGACCATGCATATAAAGCCATCCGAGGATGTTCTGTGCCGGGGCATATCCTTGTTCCGCTGCGCGACGGTACCAGTACACAGCATTCCGATAATCTTTATCTATGATCCATCCGTCATGAAAGTAGTCACCCAGGTCGGACTGGGCCCACGCCTTACCATCACTGGCAGAAAGCTGAACCGGCTGCAAGGCAATTGAGAAAAGTCTCATTGCTTCTTCTTCATTACGCTGCACGCCCCGCGCTTTGATCAACATGTTGGCAACACGAATCTGAGCCCTGGGGTCCCCTTGGGCAGCCAGGGGTGCGAGAAAGCGGTAGGCCTCGCTATAGGCGCCCTCGTAGTAGGCCGTGAGTCCGTTTTGGAGATCCAGAAGTTCTTGTTGAGAAGCCAAGTTGTCCGCTTCGGCCTTTTTAGCAGCCGCTTCTGCCTGGAGCCTTTTCTGCTTTTCGGCGAGTTGACGGCGTTTCTGAAGTTGTTGCTGCAGTTGGAGCACTGTCTGATTCTGTGGTTCGATAGCCGCAGCAATACGCAGGTTTTGCTCGGCAATTCCATATTCACCGGCAGCAAGTTCTCTCCTGGCTTGACGGAGAAAATGTTCGCTGATGCTGCCGATTCCATTTCGGGCGCGTTGATTATTGGGGTCGAGATTCAGTGCTGCCCTGTAGAGAGTTAAGGCATTGTCCCCCTGGGGATCAACGAACTGATTGTTCTCGAACGCATTCGAAGCCCTGGTGAGTAACTGTTCAATGCGACGGTGTCGATCCCTTGTCTGTTGCTGGCGGGTTGCTTCAGCGATTGCGTGGGCTTTTGCTGTCGCGGCAACCTGTTCAAGTCGTCTTTGTTCAATCTGATCAAGTTTTTGTTGAACGTCGATGACAGCCTCTGATGCTTGATTGATTGTCGCGAGTAACGAAAGTTTTTCGCGGGCTGCTCCAAGGTTACCGGCATCGATTAGAGATTCAATGCCACTGATTGACTCGCCAATCAGATCCTTTATACCTTGTGTGGCTTCTGGATTATCTGGATCTAGCAGCAACACTTCCGAGAATTCCTGATAGGCATTACCCGATTGCGGATCAAAAGAACGGCCGGCACGATGGTGTCTCCGAGCTGCCTTAAGGTGGGGGTCAGTCAGCGCGGCTATCTCGGTTAGTTCACGAAACTTTTCAGCCTCCTGTATGTCAGCAGAGCGGGTGATCGTGGTTATGCCATCTTCACTCGAGGTATTCGAGTTCTGTTGCGATGGGTTACCACCCGTGCTGGCCGTATCGGAGGTTGTGTTGATTTCTATTTTTGCAGGCGTGGCAGAAGGTACAGTATTCGAGTTCTGCGGGCTTAGCCACCAATAGGCAATAATCAGCACCAGAACACCAGCGGCGATTAGACCTAGTGATTTTCCCTTTTTAGGTGGGCCAGAGTTGCGTAGTCTGTCATCCGCCTCAACAGGTGTGAAGTTGTCACCAGACAGTATCTCACCAGCACTTCGAAGTTCGTCGGTAACAGTTTGGTCTACAGACAGGCCAAAATCCTTTTGAAAAGTGCCTTCTTGCATCGCTGATGGGTTGTCTGTGCGACTTGGTGCATGCAAAGGTTCAACGTCCTGTGTTGGAGCATTGCTTGTTGCTGAAAGATCTCGGGGCTGGGTTGACCTAGCAGCAAATACATTGTGTGGAGGTTCGGTATGTTTGGCAGCGCTATTCTCAGAATCTGGCGTCAGCCTTGCGGTGGACTTTTTCAATGCGGCCAGTGCGATTGCGGTTGCTCCACGTGAGGATCTGACTTTACCGTCCGAGCTGCTTTCCGGTAAGGTTGCACGAGCCGCTTCGCTTTGTTTTTTGATTCCGCCCTGTCGACGGGTAAAAATGTTACTGCGAATAAGGGGCGCTTCCGGTGCTGTAGCTGTTTGTTGCTCTATGTTGGTTCTTGTTTCTAAAGGGATATTTCCACGGACAGTGGCCTTTGTATTCGGTTTAAGATTAAGTTCAAGTGGATCAGAATATG
>Ga0208523_1000291_pt1 | contig 10690 bp, 9 predicted proteins | sample ETNtaG_17_FD_185770 | JGI IMG/M metagenome (GOLD analysis project Ga0208523, IMG submission 185770) | Marine microbial and viral communities from oxygen minimum zone, Eastern Pacific Ocean - ETNP201302PF82A (SPAdes) (version 2) | ecosystem: Environmental > Aquatic > Marine > Oceanic ...
AATAAAGCCATATTGGTATATTATTCCAAAACTATATATACATATAAATCGTCTAAATGCATTTCGTAATTTTGACATAATTACTTTTAAATATTTAGAAAAAAAACTTTTTTGATCATTTTCGGTATAAACTTTTATTAAAGAGTATAGTGCATACGGTTTTAATAAATCATTCCATCTTCTTTCATTCAATAATGTGGTCAAATAACTAATCTTATTATTTTCAGAATTAATACTTCGTATTTCATTAGTTACACCAAAATATCGTCTTAATAATTTAGTACTAATTATATATCCACTATATTCCATATAATTTAGATAAGTAACTAGTAAAAATGAATTTGCGAATTTAAAAAATAATTTTTTTTTGTGATAAATTGTTTCATATTTAATATAAGGACGAATTTCTAAAAAATGAACTTTTGGATTTATATTCAACACATTTTTAGCAATGATATTAATTATATCTGAAATATATCTTGACAAAATATTTACTAACAATTCATCTACAGAAACTTCAATAACAAATTTTATTCTTTGGAATAAATACAAATTCATCATTTTTCGAGATATTTCTGGAAATATTAAAAATATAAATAAAGAATTTGTAATCAATAGATAAGAAAAACATGTAAAAATATTTAATATTCCTATAATGAATATAACCATCAAATAGTAAATATAACGATATATCACAGATTCTATATAAAATGGATTTTTATGAAATAATTGAAAATATCTAAAAATGAATCCAATCGAATGTATTATACTATCAATTTTCAATAAATGTAATATACAATAACTATTTGCAATAACAGTATAATCATAATACCAAAAATATATAAAACTAAATACAAATAATTCAGTTAAAAATGTAATCAATTTGATATTCATTAATTATAGTACTTTAATAATCATTAAATTACTATAATTTGTAATATTTATATAATTATTTCATAAATTTACCTAATCTTACAAAAATATCTAAAAGAAAAAGGATAAAAATACCAGTAACAATGTAAATTGCTATATCTAAAAATTGATCTTCTCTTTTTCTTTGTATATATTTTTGGATATTTTCTTGTTTTCCAAAATGTTTTTCTAAATATAATCTACATTTTGGACATTTTGCTAAGTGTTCAAGTAAATGACCACAATTAATATCCTTTGTTGTTTGATCTTCAAATCCTTCAATTAAATCTTCATAATCCTCTTCTTCTTGATATTCTTCCGAATTATCATATGATTCCAAACCATTACTATAATCAGAAACAAAACTTTCAATTTCTTTATTAATATCTTCTGGTTCGGTTGTTTTTAATTCATCGAGACTACCATTATAAAGACTTTTATATTGAAAATTTGGTTGTGATGAACTTTGTTGAATTAATGTTACAAAATCGTCACCATAAACTTCTTTTAAACTAGCGAATGGCATTATTAATCTAATAAAAGATATTTATTTTACCAATCCAAATTTTACAAAAATTTTATGAAGGGACTGAATTTTATCTATATAACAAATTATAAAACTTAAGAACGTTTCGGCATTGGATCATACATTAGATAGATCACCATCTTGCTAGGTTTACGTTTGCGTTTACGGTTACGTTTACGTTTACGATTACGGTTACGGTTTTTTTTTGAATCACGATATGCTTCCTTTTTTTGCTTTTTTTCTTCAAGTGTAAGGTCATACTCACGAACTTGGATTTTTCCAGAAAATGTCACTTTTTTCATTTTTATTTATTAAATAAATTTATACTATATCGATTTTAATTCGATATATAAAAATAATAGGCTATACTTCCAATTAAAAAAATAGTTGTACCTATAAAATGATATAGAGGGGGTCTTACTTCTTCAGGATCTTCTTCATAATAGCAAATCATACCACAATCATACCATTCAGTTAAATATGATGTTTTTACTCTTTGTGTAATATTAAACCAACACATTTGCTTATCATACCGTTCTTCATCCGATAAGAAATATTCTTTTATAAAAACTTTATTATAAAAGGAAACTTTTTTTGTCATTTATATAATTAGTAGTTTTTTATATTTATCAATTTTGTATTTTTTATAAAATAATACAACATCCATATGTATTTTCTTCTGTAGATTCTGTATTAACTAAACTTAAATCTATACTTTTATTTTCTGGCTCAATTGTTACATTTGATAAATTATTTGCAACTATTTCAAATGCTTTATCTAAATTAACAGCTGTTTTAGCTGAAATTTCAACAAAAAATATATCATGTTGTTCGGCAACTGCCTGACCTTCACTTTTAGTAATTTTTCTACGATATTCTAAATCACATTTATTGCCGACTAATACAATTACAGGATTTCTACTATTATATTTTCTAATTTCATTAATATAATCTTGAACAGCAATAAATGTACTTCTATCTGTTATATCATATACTAAAAAAACAGATGTAGCATTTCTATAATATAACGGAGTAATACATTTATATCTTTCTTGACCGGCAGTGTCCCAAATCTCGAATCTAACAATCCTATTGTCATAATAACTAGAGTATGATGAAAAAGCAGCTCCTATTGTAGATTCAGAATAGCAATCGAATCTGTTCTTTGTTCGCCTGCGAACAATACTAGTTTTTCCTACAGCTACTTGACCTAATAGGACAAGTGTCGTTTTTAAATTTTTATTTTCAAAGACTTGTTCTTCCATACTATTAATAATAAATAAATTAGTTTTATGCTAAATAAAATTGAATTCATTTTTATATTATAAATTTAATAAGTATTTTATATAATATATAAAATAAAAGAGTGATTTATAAATATGGGAATTAAAAATCTAAATGTATTATTAAAAAAATATATCAAACAGGGTATTGTCGTTCAAAATTTAGATACACTTTCTGGAAAAACTATAGCGATTGATATTAGTATTTATTTATATAAATTTCAATATGGTGGAGGAAATTGTATAAAAAAATTTCTAGATCAGATAATTAATTTTTGGAAATATGGTATAACACCCATCTATATATTTGACGGAATACCACCAACTGAAAAAAGACAGACATTACAAAAAAGAAAAGTTATAAAACAAAAAACAGTAAATGATATTAATTCATTAGAAGACATTATTACTCAACAAAAAGAATTATTTCAAAAGAAAAAAATAGAACTCCGTTTCTCTTCCGATGAAGAGAAAACAGAAGAATTATCTACAGAACTATCTGATATTAAAGAATACCTTAAAAAACATGAAACTGCTTTAAAAAAGAAACAAAAAAGTTATATCAATATTACAATTCAAGATATAAATAATTGTAAAAAATTATTTAATACTTTAGGTGTTAAATATATTGTCAGTAATTCAGAAGCAGATATACTATGTTGCGAATTATTAAAGAGTAATATTGTTGATTATTGTATGTCTGAAGATATGGATTTTTTGACACACGGATGTAGTAGATTATTAAAAAACTATGACTATAAAAAAAATACAATTCAAATTTATTTACTAGATACAATTTTACAGGAATTAGAAATAACATATCAAAACTTTGTAGACGTTTGTATTTTATGTGGATGTGATTATACAAATAAGATTAATGGTATTGGACCAATCAATGCTCTTAAATATATTAAAAAATATAACTCTATTGAGGAAATTATCGCAAATTTAATTAATGTAAAAACTAAATCAAAAAATAAACTTAAAATTCAAAATGACTTTAATTATCACAGAGCTAGAGAAATTTTTTTTACAAAAAATACACCACCACTTGATAAAGACGATCTATTAGTTGGGAGAACTAACTATGACTTATTATCTGAATTTTTAATAGAAAACAAAATTAAATACAATATTAATAAAGTCAAATCTTATAGAAATAGTTTATATAAACTTAAAAAGACTAATTTTTAAGAGTTTCATATATTGGGAAAAATATGGAACAAATTCCAAACCACCATACTGTTCTATAACCAGCACCACGAAACAATGACTTAAATCCATCCTCTTGAAGCAATCCTATCATTGTATTTGTTATATTTTGATTTTTATTAGTACTTGTCATAATTCTTGTTTTAATTACATCACAAGGAGTTGTTATAAAACCAGCAAAACCACCTGAAAGACCACCTGTTAACGTAAATTCTAAAGTTGACATATTATTACCTTCTTGTTCTCTTTTTTGTTTTTGATATTTAATAAAATCATAACTCGAAAATAATGAAACCATAAATGGGATATCTCTCATTACTGTGGACGCAGTACCTCGATAAAGACTTAAAAAATTCCTTTTCATAAAAACTTCTTTCATTACTTCACGTGTACTATTATACTGACCTGTTTGTATCTTTTGTGTTATTAACTCTTTAGGAATCTTTATAAATGAAGATGATAAATCACCTAATACGGCACAGGTAGCACTATTAATAATTAAGGGAAGATATGGGGATAGATTTTCCTTCGAATACTCATAAGTTGCTAATCTCACACCTCCTTGTGGAAAAGACATTAATACTGATGGAAAAAAACCCCTTGATGAAAAACGATATAAATTTCTAAAATTACTGAATTTTATTTTACTTTCCTTCGATTTTTGTAAATGAACTCTTAGTGTATCTAATGGATGCATTAAACTAAATGAAGTGGACAAAGCAACACCACCTGACAAAAAAATTTTACCTAAATCTAAAGGTTTTTTGATATTATCATTGATCATAATATATTATTTTAATCCTAATATATTATATTCACAGTTTTTATTTTTAATTTCTTTACTTGATTTATTTAATTTCGTTTTATCGCATTTTTACCTAATGTATATAAACCAATTGATGAAAATGTGACAAAAACCCAGTTGATATCCCAACTTCCTGGATGCCAAAAACTAATATTTTTAAAAGGTTCTACTATTAAATTTAAAAAATTTCTTGGAACAAAGACTTCTTCGCCTTCGTCATTCTTACGGATCCAAATATTTCCCATTTTTGGATTATACTGGACATATAAAGCAAATAATGTTGTTGATACACCAGCAATTGCTGCTGCTTCTTTTAAAGAAATAAATTCCATTGTTTTTAATTTATTCATTTTACTATACTATTATGCTTATATAATATTTACTTTAAGATAAATTTATGTTTTTATCTTTTAAATTTTGTTCGCATTAAAATTGAAATTTAATATTTAATTATAAATAATGCCAACTAAAACTTGTAACGTTTGTAATCTTACATTCGATATTAGTAATTTTTATAAACATAACAGAAAATGTAAGAAATGTTTAAAAAAATCACGGGAATGTAGACATGGAGTACAAAAACATCGATGTAAAAAATGTATTGGTAATTCTATTTGCGAACACCGAAGAGAAAAAAGATATTGTAATGAAGGTAATTGTGATGGAAATATGTTATGTAAACATGGGAGAGAAAAAAGACGATGTAATGAAGATGATTGCGATGGAAATGATTTATGTAAACATGGAAGGCCAAAAAATGTATGTAATGAGGATAAATGTAATGGAAGTAGTATTTGTAAACATGGTATACATAAACGATATTGTCGTGAATGTGGAGGGGGTGCTTTTTGTATACATGATATAATAAAAGCACGATGTCATAAATGTGGAGGTAGTGCTATGTGTATTCATTGTAAATATAAAGACGGAAGACCAAGATATGTAGAATCACTTGATAAAAAAGTAAAATGTTGTGCTCGGTGCTTTTACCACTTTTATCCAAATGATGAAATACCAAGAAGATATAAATTAAAACAGCATTATTTTAATGAAAAATTAATAGAAGAATTTGGCGTAAATTTTTTCCAATATGATAAAAAAATAAAATGTAGTTGTTCAGGAAGAAAACCTGACTGGTTTATTGACTGCTTTAAGTATTCAATCATTATTGAATTAGATGAAGAACAACATAAATATGAATCTTGTGATGAGAAGAGAATGATGGAATTATTTACTGATTTAGGTAGTAGACCACTGGTTTTAATTCGTATAAATCCTGATAAATACAAAGGAAAAACTAAAAAAAGAAAAGGTTGTTTTGATTTTGATAAAAGGAATACACTTATATGTGATGAAAAAAAATTCAATAAAAGATTTAATATTTTAGTTGAAATGATTAAATATTATATTGATAATGAACCTGAAAAGGAAATTACAATGGAAAAATTATTTTTTGATAGAAAATAAATTACAATTTTATATTCTTATCTTTTAAATTTTGTTCAAATTTTTGTTTCAAATCAGTTGCGACTCTTACATAATCTTCTTTATCTTCCCATGAATCTATTGGATTCATTAAATTTTCATCAATGCCGTTTATTTTGTTTGGGATAGCAAGATCAAATAGATTATTATTTGTGTATCCATTATTATCAATAGTCCCATCTAAAATCGCAGAAATACATTTTCGACTAATACTTAATTTAACGCGTTCTCCAACGCCATACTTACCCTTAACCCATCCAGTATTTACTAAGTATACATTCGCATTATGCTTCTCCATTTTTTCTTTTAATAATTCAGCATATCTAATCGGAGGCAAAGTTAAAAACGCTTCGCCATAACCACAGCTAAAAGTTGCTATTGGTTCTTTAATACCTATCTCAGTTCCTGCAACTTTCGAGGTATATCCGGACAGAAAATGATACATAGCCTGTTCCTTCGTTAATTTTGAAACAATTGGTAATACACCCAAAGCATCACAAGTCAAAAATACAATACTTTTAGGATGAGTTCCAGTCATAGTAGGTTCAATGTTATCAATGTGGTCAATAGGATAACTTACTCTTCCGTTTTGAGTAATAGATATGTCATCATAATCTGGTTCATTTGTACCTTCTTTAAAAGAAATATTTTCTAATAATGCATTTGGTCTAATTGCTCTGAAAATATCAGGTTCATTTTCTTCGGTCAATTTAATAGTTTTAGCATAACAACCGTTCTCCAAGTTAAAAATTCCATCGTCTGACCAACCATGTTCATCATCACCGATTAATAGTCGGTCAGGGTCGGCGGAAATCGTTGTTTTGCCAGTGCCCGATAGCCCGAAAAATAACGCCGTATCTCCGTTAAAACCTTTATTAGCACTACAATGCATAGTAAGTATACCTTTTTGTGGAAGCCAATAATGCATCAAAGAAAATAACGACTTTTTCATTTCGCCAGTGTATGCTGTTCCACCAATAATACCAATTGAATCGGTAATATTCAACATTATAAAATTTTCAGAATTTAAATTATCTTTTTTATATTCTTCATTTACAAAACTACAGGCATTTACTAAAGTAAAATCTGGTTTAAAATCTTGTAATTCTGAATTTGTTGGTTCAATAAACATATTTTTTACAAAATGATGTTGCCATACATTTTCTGTAAAAAACCGAATTTTTTTTCTAGTTAATTTATCAGCACCACAATATCCATCGTAAACATAAACATTCCTTAATCCTCCATAATATGTTTCGACTCTTTTAAAAAGATTGTTAAATTGCGTTGATGTAACTGGATGATTAACATCACCCCACCAAATGATGTTTTTCGTATTTTCATCCTGTACGAAATACTTATCATTTGGACTTCTACCAGTAAATCGTCCCGTATAGATACAATAAGTTCCATTAGATGTAAACTTTCCTGTGTTAGAGGCACGTTCTATAGCATTGATCGATTTGTAGTTTAAATTTTTGAAAACATTACAATGTTTTCTCAAATTACCATAAATACTAGAAAAATTAAAAGGCATATGTTTTGTATAATTTACTAATACATTAATTTAATAAATTATATAAAAAAAATATTCTTAATTATTTAAATTTTAATAATTTCTGCTAAACCTCTCTTTGTTCTATTACCTGTATATTTAAATCCTTTTCTTAATTTACCTGCTCTTCCTCCTAGTTGAATAACACCTCTATGTTTTCTTACTTTTTTTGTTTTTTTTGTTTTTTTTGTACCTCCTACTTGTGTAGTAGTTATTTCTTTACTAAGAATATTGTTAAATTTTGTTATATCAAATGGTAAAATAATATTTTTATTTAATAAGTCATCTTTATTAGCCTCTATAGCTCTAAGTAATCCTCTTTTTACTTCATCACCACCTTTAAATATGGCTCCAGGAACATCAGATAAAACTAAAGTATTACTTTCAAGAGATGAAAAATCTTTCAATAGTGCATCATATTGATAATAAGCTAATTCTGTTGCTTCGTTCTCATATTTATTTTTTTTATTTTGAATTTCTTGCCAGTTAATTCCATTAATATGATAAACTCCGTTAAACATTTTATCATGTTTCTCTTTTGTTACTCCATTCTGCCAAACTGAACCTGCTGGTAACTTATTAATCCTAGAGTCAGCATTTGATAAGTTCATTATCTGGTTTTCAGTGCTACATACATTTACGAATAAATCTGTGTATTTGTCTTGTTTATCTTTACTATTAAAAATTATTTTTTTAAAAGTGTTTTTATTAAATATAGTATCATTGAATATTTCAGTAACAGCTTTATTCGTTCCGAGCCCCCCATGTGTTCCAGCTTTATTAATTCCATTTGTTAACATTATATTATTAAGATTTGGAAACTTTTTCCAATATTCTTCATTTTGCATTAGGGTGGAGCGGTCTGATTCCTTATATATATTTACATATACGTTTAGAGGAGAAGACTTATTAGATTGGGAATTTTCATTCGACAACTCATCTATTATGTCTTCAATCGTACCTTTAGACTTAATTAATAAATTCATGATTTTGTTAGTATACTTATGATCGTATCCTAATTGATTTATAATAATATCCAGTTCTTTAAAGAATGTAAATTTATCTTCATATTTTATATCTGCATCATAATTCTTCTGTTCCTTAGAAGTTTTTAAAAAAGGGATTTCTTTCTCGTACATTGTTTTAAATTCTAGAGATGGATATATATGATTATTCATATGTCCGTCATCCATATGCGTAGATTCCTTATAATCTCCCGAATCACATTTGTCTCTCTTACATTCTATGACTGGATAAGTAAGAAAATAAATATTCTTTTCTTCGGAATCCAGCAATTCTTTATTAATAAATGGAAGTACTTCATTAGGGTCCTGTTGTTGCCCATAAGGTCTGGGCGAGTTTTCAAATGCCTCAATGAGAAGACTCCCTAAATGTTTCCTTAATTCAACTTCATTCTTCCGAAGTCTAACTGCTCTATTAATAAAAGTTTGTAATTTTTGATGGGTATTGGAGTCAGTATTGGTTATTAAATCGGTTGTTCGTAATAGTTGCATCAAAGAATTCATATAACAAGTATTACCTACATTTCTAAATCCTTCAGCGAGAGGTAAATTTTCGACATTGATATTTTTACGATATAAAAACATCACGCATCGTGCTTCTATCTGATGTCGGTGTTCGCCTGTCTCTATATTAACTTGTTCTATACTATGGTAGTCACTAATTCGATACCACTGCAATTTTCCATTATTATTTCTTATAACATATGCTACATAATGTCCACCACCATAAACTCCACTATGACAAACTACTGCTGCTAATTCATATTTTTCTTCATTATAGTCAATATTACCCGTATCAGTAATTGGATTAAATATTTTGATACCTTGTTTTTTTTTCTTATCATAATAAAACCGCCTAAGAGAAAATATTAAATCATTAATTTTTCCTTTACTAGCTGGGTGTGGTGTCAATACACTTTGATAGTCATCGTGAGTAACTTCAGTATTAGGACAACGCCAACCCGGAGGATTACTTATAGAAAAATATGAATTAAGTACTTGTTGAATAGTTAACTCCTCCTCTTTTTTATTTGCATACCCTATACTCGTTTCAATCTTCTTCCAGTCACATTTATAATCTTTTGCAAAATCAACTAGTGATCCTGATGGTTTGTTTTGTGGTGGGGATGTTGGTTTTTTTAGTGCTGTGGGGTTTGTTGGTGATTTCTTTTTTGCTGCGAGTCTTGCTTCTTTTGCCTGCATTAGTGTAGTTAATGCTTTTATATAAGCCTCTTTCATTTCTTTTCCTTTTTGTGATGTTAGTTGTACGTCGAACTGGGATAATTCTTCAATTTTGGTTCTAATAGTATCAGGCGGACTATTGCGTTTGATTTCATTCATTAATTTAATCAATCCAATTTGTTTCTTTCTAATTTCTTTATCTTTATTTTTTTTATCTTCGATGTCATCCTTATTAAGAATATCAATAGTGTTTTGCGCAATTTTTACACGTACCTCGGTAATTTCTTCATTCAATTTTGCATCATTTAACGAATCTACCTTGTTAGTACTAATCCATTTATCTAACATAGATTCATTTTCAAAGAAATAATCTTTATTTTTTTTTTTTAATTCTTTTAATAATGCATCTGCATCTTTAGGTTTTAGATCTTCGGTTGCTAATGATAGTGGAATGGTTGTTGGTGGAACCGTTGCTGGTGAGCCTTGCGTGGAGGTTGGGGGTTGTTTACATACTAAATTTATTTTTTTTCCCGTCATATTTTCATAATTTTTTATTAAAGAACCTTCCCAAAATTTTTTATCTCTCTTTTTTTTTTTATCCTTATCCAGCATACATATCTTCTCAAATATCGTTTCTGGAGAATTAATACTTTCCTTTTCCTTAGATAATTTTAGATTAAATAAATAACTATTAGGAAACTTTATAAT